>Ga0182749_1000418_pt1 | contig 40594 bp, 35 predicted proteins | sample eDN3rd37CKraftMG_FD_128875 | JGI IMG/M metagenome (GOLD analysis project Ga0182749, IMG submission 128875) | Enriched Miracle-Growth compost microbial communities from Emeryville, California, USA - eDNA 3rd pass 37_C Kraft MG (version 2) (version 2) ...
ATCTGCGGGTCGACGCGGCGCTCCTTGCTCATCCCGACCTTGCGGAGAGCGTCCTCGTGCTCCGCCTCGAAGTAGAGCGTGGTGACGTCGTAGAGCACGACCGTGAGCGGACCACCCCGGGTCGCGTGCGCGAACGCCGCTCGAGCCAGCTGGGAGCGCCAATCCTCGGCGATGCTGCGCTTCATCGTCCGTCAGATCGTCCGCAGCGACGGTGAAGCCAGGCCGTGCTCGGAAAGCACCCGGATCGTGTCGACCTTGCTGGTCGGCTCGATCACCCGCCCCAGCACGAGCTGCGCGAACGCCTGATTGCCGACCTGATCGAACCCGAGTTCACGGTAAGCGCCTTCGAGTACCTCCCAGAGCACCCGCGCCCGGGAACCGACCACCGTCGGCGCCGACGTGACGGGCGCATCCGTGAGCGCGTCGAGATCGAACGCGAGCTGACCGGCCTGGATCTTCGTGCGGGCGACCTCGACCAGCAACGCGAGATCCTCATCCGTGTGCGCCGAGCCGACATGCTCCACGATCGTGCGCACCCCGCGCTGCTTCTGCACGATCTGCACCGCGATCGCGCCCGACGCGGTGCGCACCTTCCGAACGAACAACCCCACGCCCAGCGAGCCTACGCGCCCCGATTAGTGCCCCGCTCGCGCACTACGCTCCGCAGAAAACCAACAAAGATCAGGGGTAGAACGACCGAAGTCACCCGAAGTGGCACGACTCAGGCCAGGGCCCGGCCGAGCAGGGGCTGATCCTCCTGCTGGACGAGCTCGATGTCGTCCTCGGCCGAGTCGGAACCGGCCACGGCGCGGAACTGCTGGAGCGGCTCGCCCTCGTACTGCGTGAAGGCGCCGCGCGGGGAGCCGCCGTGGCAGCGACGGTCACGACCGTGCCTGCCGCCCTGCAGCGCGTCGGCCCGCTGTTCGCCGAGCGCGTCCTGCTCGCACATGCACGCCGGGAGGCCTTCCTCGCCGCCGGGGGAGCGGCGGCGGAACACGACCCTGCGGCGCCGCCGGGCCGGGGGCGCTGGCACGGACTGGAGGTGCAGTTCGCCCTGGCGGAGGCTGATGAGCTGCGAGGTCGGCGGGTGCAAGGGCCGCCGCCACTGCCACGCCAGCATCCCGTGGTGGCTGTGACGGCAGCACCGGAACGGCTGGCCGCGCGCCTGAGCGCGGCGGGGTGGACGGTCACGGGCGAGATGGACGCCCGGGCCGGCGGGCCTGTGGCCGCGGTCGGATCGTTCGAGGACTGGCAGCTGCGCCAGCGGGAGCTGGCCCTGGCGCGTCGCGCAGCCGCGCTGCTGCTGGACGACGCGGATCCCCTCCGCGCGCGAGCGCTGGATCGCTCTCTGAGCTTCCCGCCGGCGCTTGCCGGTCCCGGCCGCGGCGTCTACTACGCGCCCGGCGCCGTGCACGCCACGCGCGTCCTGCTCCCGCCCTGAGCGAGGAGCTCGGCGCAGGGCTCAGACGGTGGAGGAGACCCGGCCGACGGCACGGCCGCCGCCGTGCACCTCGAGCCCGAGCCGGCTGACCACGGAAGCGGCCGCCTCGAGGGGCACGGCACCCACCGAGGCGAGCAGGTCGAGGGCCACGACGCTGCCGGCCCGCGCGGAGCCGTCCAAGATCTTCACGGCGACCGTCGTGCCGTCGGGAGCGGCCATGACCATCACGCCTTCGGCGCCGAGCTTGGCGAGCACGCCCAGCTCGTCGATGACGATCGAGTTCGGCCTGCCGGGCCCTTCGATGATCCAGCCGTTGCCGAGCGCCGCAGCCACGAGCTCCGCAGCCTGGCGCTGCACGGGGAACGGCGAGGCCGGGGAGCTCATGCGCAGCCGGCGCACCGCCCCGGCCAGGCCCATCAGGCTCACGGCGTGCACCGGCGCCCCGCAGCCGTCCACTGCGGTGATCGTCACGCGCTCGCCGGTGAAACGCTGCACCGTCTCCCGGATGCGCTGCTGCAGCGGGTGGCCGGGGTCGAGGTACCCGCCGGTCTCCCAGCCCTCCTGCACGCACGCGCGTAGCATCGCGGCGTGCTTGCCGGAGCAGTTCATGTAGACCGGAGCGGGACCTGCTCCGGAGGCAGCCAGGGCGGTGCGGGCGGTGGAGTCGCCTGGCCAGTCGGGCGGGCAGCCGAGGGCGCTCTCGTCCAGGCCTCCTCCCGCGAGCATGCGCCGGACGATCCGCACATGCTCCGCGGTGCCGCTGTGGCTGGCCATCGCCATCGCCCGTTCCTGCGCGTCCAGCGTGACGCCTGTCCCCAGCACCGCGAGGGCCTGCAGAGGCTTCAGGCAGGAGCGCGGCAGGATCGGCGCGGCGGGGTCGCCGAGACTCACGAGGGTCTCGCCCTCAGGGGACAGCACCACGGCCGAGCCGGAGTGCCGGGACTCGACGAATCCGCTGCGCGTGACCACGGCGAGCTGAGCCGCCTCGGCGATGCCGAAGGTCCCCGCCGTCGGGCCGGGGACGGGATCGCTCATGAGCCGAGCCTATCGGCGCCGCGGCCCGGTAGCGTGTGCGCATGGCCTCAGGAGAGCATCGCTACCGTGTCGAGGTGAGCTGGGACGGCAATCTCGGAACCGGCACCAGCGGCTACCGCGACTATTCGCGGCGATCCACCATCACCGTGCAGGGCAAGCCCCCGCTGGCCGCCTCCGCGGACGTTCCCTTCCGCGGGGAGGCGGAACGCTGGAACCCGGAGGACCTGCTGCTGTCGGCCCTGGCGGAGTGCCACATGCTCTCCTTCCTCTACGCGGCCGTCACCCTCGGCATCGTCGTGACCGCGTACGAGGACGAGGCCGAAGCGCTGCTGCGCCAGGACGGTCGCAACGGGGGCGCCTTCGTCGAGGCCGTGCTGCACCCGCGGGTCGCCGTGGCCCAGGAGGAGATGGTGGAGCGCGTAGCCGAGGCGCACCGGCTCGCGCACGATTGGTGCTTCATCGCCAGCTCGGTGAATTTCCCGGTCCGCCACGAGCCGGTCACCGTCGTGGCGGGCGCCTGACGCGCAGGCGCGATCAGGCCGGCAGCCCGGCCAGGGCCGTCAGGCCGAGGCCGACGCCAGCCGGAGCCCCTCTTCGAGCACCGACGCGGCGTCGTCGATGAGCTCCTCGGAGATGACCACGCTCGGCATGATCCGCAGGACGCTGTCCCAGGAGCCGGCGTCCAGCGGGATCACCCCGTTGGCGGTGGCGTGGCGGATCACCGTGGTCAGGGCCTGCGGGTTCGGCGTGCGGCCGTCCTCCTTCACCAGCTCGACGCCGAACATCGCCCCCTTGCCGCGCACCTCGCCGACGATCCCGAACCGCTCCGGCCAGTCGCCGATGCGCGCGAGCAGCGCGCGCTCGACGCGCTGCGCCTCGGCGATGAGCCCCTCGGATTCGATCGCGTCGAACACGGCCAGCGCGGCAGCGGTGGAGACCGGGTTGCCGCCGAAGGTGCCGCCGATGCCGCCGGGCTGCACCGCGTCCATGATCTCGGCGCGGCCCGTCACAGCTGCCAGCGGCAGGCCGCCCGCGATGCCCTTCGCGCTCGTGACGAGATCCGGCACGACGCCGTGGTGCTCGATCGAGTACCACGCGCCGGTACGGGCGATGCCGGCCTGAATCTCGTCCGCGACGAAGACGATGCCGTTCTCCGCACAGAACTCTGCGATGCGTGCGAAGAAGCCGGGCGCCGGGATGACGATGCCGCCGTCGCCCTGGATCGGCTCGGCGAAGAAGCCGGCGACCTCCTGGGCGCCGATGTGCGTGGTGATGTAGTCGATCGTGCGCTCCGCGGCCTCCTCGCCGGACAGACCGTCCCGGAAGGGATAGCTCACCGGAACGCTGTAGAGCTCGCCCGGGAAAGGGCCCATCCCGGCGCGCTCCGGCCAGGGCCGATAGGTCATCGCCATGGTGAGGTTCGTGCGCCCATGGAAGGCGTGGTCCAGGCTCACGATCGCTCGGCGGCCGGTGTGCTTGCGGACGATCTTCACCGCGTTCTCAACCGCCTCAGCGCCCGAGTTCACGAGGATCGAGTGCTTCTCGAAGTCTCCCGGCGTGATCTGCGCGAGCTTCTCCGCGACGCGCACATAGCTCTCGTACGGCGTCACCGTGAACAGGGTGTGCGTGAGCTTGGCCGCCTGCTCCGCGACGGCCGCGGCGACCGCGGGGTGGGCGTGGCCGATCGTCGTGACGCCGATGCCGCAGCCGAGGTCGATGAGCCGGTTTCCGTCCACGTCCACGAGGATGGCGCCGGACCCGTGGTCCATGTAGATGTTCGCGAGGGTTCCCGCGCCGCGGGACACGCTCGCCACCCGCCGCTGCTGCAGCTCGCGGGATCGCGGCCCGGGCAGCTCGGTGACGACGTTGCGGGACTGGGGCACGGCGAACTCGCGGGTCATGCCGTCAATGCTATTCGTCGCAGCCCGGCGCAAGCGGTGGATACGATGAGCCGGTGCGACGCGTCGTCCTGCTCGGCTCCACCGGTTCGATCGGCATGCAGGCGCTGGAGGTCGTCGCCGCGAACCCGGAGCGCTTCCGCATCGTCGGCCTGGCCGCGGGAAGCGACCGCGCCGGCGTTCAGGCGCAGGCCGAGCGGCTCGGCGGAGTTCCCGTCGCCCTCGGAGCGGACGAGGCCGAGGCGCTCGTGCGCGAGGTCGAGGCCGACGTCGTGCTCAACGGCATCACCGGCTCCGCCGGTCTGGGCCCGACGATCGCGGCGCTGGAGAGCGGGCGGACCCTCGCCCTGGCGAACAAGGAGTCGCTGATCGCCGGCGGCGAGCTGGTCGCCGGGCTCGCCGCGCCCGGGCAGATCGTCCCCGTCGACTCGGAGCACTCGGCGATCGCGCAGGCGCTGGCCGCCGGGCAGGCTCACGAGGTGCGCCGGCTCGTGCTCACCGCCTCGGGCGGCCCCTTCCGCGGCTGGCCCCGGGAACGTCTCGCGGATGTCAGCCCCGAGCAGGCGCTGGCGCATCCGACCTGGCGGATGGGCCGGGTCGTCACCACGAACTCGGCCACGCTCGTGAACAAGGGGCTGGAGGTCATCGAGGCGCATCTGCTCTTCGGCGTGCCTTACGAGCGCATCGACGTCGTGGTGCACCCCCAGTCCCTGGTGCACTCGATGGTCGAGTACGTCGACGGCTCCACGATCGCTCAGGCCTCCTGGCCGGACATGCGACTGCCCATCGCCCTGGGCCTGGCCTGGCCCGAGCGCGTGCCCGGCGCGGTCGCGCCGCTGGACTGGACCGCGGCGGCGGTGTGGACCTTCGAGCCGCTGGACGCGTCCACCTTCCCGGCCGTGGAGCTGGCGAAGGCGGCGGGCATCGCCGGAGGCACCGTTCCGGCCGCCTACAACGCCGCCAACGAGGAGGCGGTGGAGGCGTTCCACGAGCGGCGGATCGGGTTCCTGGACATCCTCGAGGTGGTCGACGAGGTGCTGCAGGCCCACCAGGACCCGGGCACGCTCAGCCGGGAGTCGATCGCCGAGGCCGAGCGGACGGCGCGCGCCGCTGCCGGACGGGCGATCCGCGCCCGCTCCTGACCGCGCGCGGGGCCGGGCGCATGGTGCCGCTCGCGCCCCCCGCCAGGCCGCGAGGCCCTCAGCGCTGGACGCGCTCCACCGACGGCGGAGGCACGAGCGGCGTCGCCAACGCGGGCGCGAGAGCCACCAGAGCGAAGGAGAAGGGATAGCCGACCAGGCCGATGAGGCCGCCCACGGCAGGCGCGACGATGGCGGCGGCGAGGAACTGCCCGGTGTTCTGCACTCCGAGGGCGCGGCCCGACCAGCGCGGGCCGGCCAGCTCGGCGACGGCGGTGAAGGCGAGGCCGTTGTCCGCCACGCTGATGCAGCTGGCCACGAGATAGGCGAGCGCGGCAGGGATGGACCATTCCAGCCAGCCCAGGGCGGCTGTGGCCAGCATCGCGACGATCCCCGCGAGCGCGACCCAACGCAGCGGGCGCAGGCGAGAGCCCAGCCGGTCGCTCCAGACGCCGACCGCGATCCGACCCGCAGCGCCGACGAGCTGCGCCGCGGCCACCACCGCTCCCGCGGCGAGCGGATCCCAGCCGAAGCCCGCGGTGAACCAGACCAGCCCGAAGGTGGACAGGGCGAACTGCGGCACGACCAGCAGCACCGAGACCGCGTGGATCCGCGCCAGGGAGAAGGAGGCGCGGTACGGGTTCGCGCTCTGCGCCGCCGCCTTCCGCGGCGGGCGCGCGGGATCCACGATGACGACGAGGCAGACGATCAGGCTCACCGCCACGAGCAGGCCGCCGAAGGCGAGCGCCGTCCTCGCCCCGTCGGCCGAGGCCAGCGCAGGGACCACGAGCGAGGCGAGGGCGATGCCGATGGGCTGGCAGGTCTGCCGGATGCCCATCGCCAGTCCGCGGCGATGCGCCGGGAACCAGCCCACGATGAGCCGGCCGCTCGCCGCGTTCGTGCACGCCGACAATGCGCCGGACACGATCAGCGCCACTCCCAGCCAGCCGAAGCCCTGCGCGAGCATCGACAGCGCGACCGCCGCGGCGGTCGCCGCCAGGCCGGTCACGAGCACGCGGCGCTCTCCCCAGCGATCCGTCGCGGCGCCCCATGCCACGAGCGAGAGCACCAGGCCGAGGTTCGGCGCACCGGCGATGAGCCCGGCTTCGGCCAGGCTCAGCCCGTTGTCCTGATGGAAGTAGGGGATGAGGAAGGCGGGCGTCGCCGCGACGACGGTCGTCGCCGCCTGTGCGATGACCGCGGCGGCCAGCATCAGCCAGGGGCGGGGGCGGATGGTCATTCGGGTCGGGCTCTTTCATGCTCGGTCGAGAGTGACGACCGGCACGACGACGGCACCGCGGACAGGGCGCCAGTCGGGTCAGACCCTGTCGCGGCTCCGAAGGAGGACCGTGAACGACATCGTTGCCACTCTACAACCGTCATGCGGCCGCTCGTGACAGCGCTGCGCACCCCGCGCGGTCTCGGCGCGCCGCGCTCACGGTCGCCGCATAGCCGGCGCCGGGCCCGCTCCCAGCCCGGGCGGCCTAGCATGTGGGCGTGGATGTGCTGCTGTACGTGCTCGGCGTGCTCGTGCTCGTGCTCGGCCTGGCGGTCTCTATCGCGCTCCACGAGCTGGGCCACCTCATCCCCGCGAAGATCTTCAAGGTCGAGGTCACCCGCTACATGATCGGCTTCGGCCCGACGCTCTGGTCGCGCCGCAGAGGCGAGACCGAGTACGGCGTCAAGGCGATCCCCCTGGGCGGCTACATCGCCATGACCGGCATGTACCCGCCGGGCGAGGACGACGACGAGGCGCCCAGCCGCTCCTCCACGACCGGCTTCTTCAACGCCCTCGTGCAGGAGGGCTCGGCGATGCCCGCCGGAGAGGGCGGCCCGCTCGGCCACGCGTCCGCAGCGGCATCGTCCGCGCCCGCGTCGCGCGAGATCGTCCCCGGCCGCAGCCTGCCGCGGGCGGCCTCACCGGCCACGCCGGCGGGCCCTTCGGCGGTGCCCGACCGAAGCTTCTACCGTCTGGCCGTCTGGAAGCGCGTCATCGTCATGCTCGGCGGCCCCTTCATGAACCTCGTGCTCGCCACGGTCACGCTCGGGATCATCCTCATGGGCTTCGGCTCGCCGGTGGCCACGACGACGATCGCGAGCGTGAGCCAGTGCCTCGTCCCGGCCGGCTCGGCGCAGAGCCAGTGCGGGCCCGGCGACGCGCAGGCGCCTGCGGCGACGGCCGGCATCCAGCCCGGCGACACGATCGTCGCGATCGACGGCGTCCAGAACCCGAGCTGGGATCAGGTCAGCGCCGCGATCGAGGGCAACGCCGGATCGACTATCCCCGTCGTCGTGGAGCGCGGCGGCGAGCGCGTCTCGCTGTCTCTCACGCCGGCGCTCACCGCGAAGGCCGTGTACGACTCGTCGGGCCGCCCTGTGAAGGGCGCCGACGGCGCGACCCGGACCCAGGACGTCGGCATGGCCGGCATCACGCCCACGAGCACGATGCAGCAGCAGCCCGTCACCGCCGTCCTGCCGGCGGTGGGGGACGCGCTCGGGCAGACAGTGAACCTCGTGATGGGCCTGCCGCAGCGGCTCGTCGACGTCTGGAACGCCGCGTTCGGGGGCGGGGAGCGCGACCCGAACGGCCCCATGAGCGTCGTCGGCGTCGGGCGGGTCGCGGGCGAGATCGCCGCATCGGACCAGGCTCCCGTGTCCGCGCGGGTGCAGGGGATGCTCGGACTGGTCGCGTCCCTGAACATCGCGCTGTTCGTCTTCAACCTCGTGCCGCTGCCCCCGCTGGACGGCGGGCACATCGTCGTGGCCCTCTTCGACGGGGCGCGCCGGGGCCTGGCCCGTCTGTTCAAGCGGCGCGACCCCGGGCCGGTGAACGGCGCGCGGCTCGTGCCGGTGACCCTGACGATCGTCGTCATCCTCGGAGCGATGAGCCTGCTGCTGATGTACGCGGACATCGTCAACCCCGTGAATCTGCTGGGCTGAGCGGCTCGGGGCGCCGCTCCGGCTGCGCCTGGGCCTGGCGGCTCCGGCTGCGCCTGGGCGCTTCGCCGCGCCCCGAGTGCTCGCCGGCGAGGGTGCCTGCGCCGGGGGAGCGTCCGGCTGCCGCGCGTAGACTTCAGCCATGCCCGCCGTCAACCTGGGACTGCCTGCTGCGCCCCCCACGCTGGCGCCGCGCAGGCGGAGCCGCCAGATCCGTGTCGGCTCGGTGCTGGTCGGAGGCGACGCCCCCGTGTCGGTGCAGTCGATGACGACGACGCCCACGACGGACATCAACGCGACGCTCCAGCAGATCGCCGAGCTCACCGCCGCCGGCTGCGACATCGTGCGGGTGGCGTGCCCCAGCCAGGACGACGCCGACGTGCTGCACATCATCGCGAAGAAGTCGCAGATCCCGGTCATCGCGGACATCCACTTCCAGCCGAAGTACGTCTTCCAGGCGATCGACGCGGGCTGCGCGGGCGTGCGGGTGAACCCCGGCAACATCCGCAAGTTCGACGACCAGGTGGGCGCCATCGCCCGGGCCGCGAAGGACGCCAGGGTGTCCCTGCGCATCGGGGTCAACGCGGGATCGCTGGAGCCCGGCCTGCTGCAGAAGTACGGCAAGCCGACCGCGGAGGCGCTCGTGGAGAGCGCGGTCTGGGAGGCGAGCCTGTTCGAGGAGCACGACTTCCACGACTTCAAGATCTCCGTCAAGCATCACGACCCCGTCGTGATGGTGCGCGCGTACCAGCTGCTCGCCGAGCGGGGGGACTGGCCGCTGCACCTCGGGGTGACCGAGGCGGGGCCCGCCTTCCAGGGCACGATCAAGTCCGCGACGGCTTTCGGCATCCTGCTCGGTCAGGGCATCGGCGACACCATCCGCGTCTCCCTCTCCGCCCCTCCCGTGGAGGAGGTCAAGGTCGGCCTGCAGATCCTCCAGTCGCTCAACCTGCGCGAGCGCCGGCTCGAGATCGTCTCCTGCCCCAGCTGCGGGCGGGCGCAGGTGGACGTCTACACCCTCGCGGAGGAGGTCACGGAGGGGCTCAAGGACACCACGGTGCCGTTGCGCGTCGCGGTCATGGGCTGCGTGGTGAACGGGCCCGGCGAGGCGCGCGAGGCAGACCTCGGCGTCGCGAGCGGCAACGGCAAGGGGCAGATCTTCGTCAAGGGCGAGGTCATCAAGACGGTCCCCGAGTCCGAGATCGTCGCCACCCTCATCGACGAGGCGCGGCGCATCGCCGAGGAGATGGGCCCGGACGCTCCGCTGGGAACCGCCCAGGTCGTCACCGCCTAGCAGCCGGCTCGCGCCGCCCTCGGCCCGGCGCGCCGCCACCCTAAGCTTGAGCCGTGGTAACCCGCCTGTCCCGCTACTTCCTGCGCACCCTTCGCGAGGACCCGGCAGACGCCGAGGTCACGAGCCATCGCCTTCTCGTCCGTGCCGGGTACATCCGGCGCGAGGCGCCCGGCGTCTTCGCCTGGCTGCCCATCGGGCTGCGGGTCAAGCAGCGGCTGGAGCGGATCATCCACGAGGAGATGGCCGCGGCCGGCGCCTTCGAGGTGCATTTCCCCGCCCTGCTGCCGCGCGAGCCCTACGAGGCCACCGGGCGCTGGGAGGAGTACGGCGACGGCATCTTCCGCCTCCAGGACCGCAAGGAGGCCGACTACCTGCTGGCCCCCACGCACGAGGAGGTCTTCACGCTCCTGGTGAAGGACCTCTACTCCTCCTACAAGGACCTCCCGGTCACCCTCTACCAGATCCAGGACAAGTACCGCGACGAGGCACGGCCACGCGCCGGCCTGCTGCGCGGCCGGGAGTTCACGATGAAGGACGCGTACTCCTTCGACTGGACCGACGAGGGGCTGGCCGAGTCCTATCAGGCGCAGCGGGACGCCTATGAGCGCATCTTCACCCGGCTGGGCATCGAGTACGTCATCGTGCAGGCGGACGCGGGCGCCATGGGCGGCTCGCGCAGCGAGGAGTTCCTCGCGCCCACGCCCATCGGCGAGGACACCTTCGTGCGCTCGCCCGGAGGGTACGCCGCCAACGTCGAGGCGTTCACCACCCTGGCCCCCGAGGAGCAGCCGACGGAGGGGCTGCCCGAGCCGGTGCTCGTGCCGACCCCGGGCGCGACCACGATCGCCTCGCTCGTGCAGCTGATGAACGCGTCCGCTCCGCGCCAGGACCGGCCCTGGGAGGCCTCGGACGCGCTGAAGCACGTGGTCCTCGCCCTCACGCACCTGGACGGGCGCCGCGAGCTCGTCGTCGTCGGCCTGCCCGGGGACCGCGAGGTGGACGCGAAGCGGGCGGAGGTCGCCTTCGCGCCCGCCGAGGTGGAGCCGGCCAGCGAGGCGGATCTCGCGAAGGCGCCCGAGCTGGTGAGGGGGTACATCGGCCCGTGGACGGCGCAAGGCGCGCTGCTCGGCGAGGACTCCGCGACGGGCATCCGCTACCTCGTCGACCCGCGGGTGGTCGCCGGCACGAGCTGGCTCACCGGCGCCAACGCGGAGGGCCAGCACGTCTCAGGGCTCGTCGCGGGGCGCGACTTCGGCTGGGACGGCGTCGTCGAGGTGGCCGAGGTGCGCGAGGGAGACCCGGCGCCGGACGGCTCCGGCCCCGTGACCCTCGCCCGCGGCATGGAGATCGGGCATGTCTTCCAGCTGGGCCGCAAGTACGCGGACGCGCTGGGGCTGCAGGTGCTGGACCCGAACGGCAAGCTCGTCACGGTGACCATGGGCTCCTACGGCATCGGCGTGACCCGCATCCTCGCCCTGCTCGCGGAGCTCACCGCGGACGAGAAGGGCCTGTGCTGGCCCGAGTCGATCGCGCCCTTCGACGTGCACCTGGTCGCGACGGGTCGCGACGAGCTGGTCTTCTCCGCGGCGGCCGCGCTCGCGGAGGCGCTGGAGGGCGCCGGGCTGGAGGTGCTCTACGACGACAGGGAGCGGGTGTCGCCCGGCGTGAAGTTCGCCGATGCCGAGCTCGTCGGCGTGCCGCGCGTGGTGGTCGTCGGCCGGGGCGCCGCGGAGGGCTTGGCCGAGCTCTGGGACCGCCGCAGCGGCGAGCGCCGCGAGGTGCCCATCGAGGAGCTGCCGGAGTTGCTTGCGGTCGAGAGCTGATCGGCGCGGGCCGTCGCGGCGGCCGAGCGCTCAGCGCTCTGCGCGCTGCCCTGCGCGGCCGGAGGCCGCGGCACGGGTGCCGCCCGCGGAGCGCCCGGCAGGCAGCGCCGTCGCGGCGATCATGCTCGCGAGGATGACGGCGCCGCCCACGACGATCGCGGGCCGCACGGCGTCCACGTAGCCGGTCGGGGTGAGCTGGCCGCCGGCGCTCGTGAACACCGCGGTGAGCACGGCGATGCCCAGGGCGGTGCCGATCTCGCGCAGCGTGGAGTTCGTGCCTGATGCCTTCGCGGTGTCCTGCTGGCTGATGTTCGCGAGCACGGCGGTGGAGGAGGGGGCGAAGGTGAGGCCCATGCCCACGCCCGCCGCGACGAACGCCGGCAGCATCTGCGTGAACGGCGTGTCAGAGCTGAGCACCGCGGCCAGCCAGAACAGCCCCGTGGCCTGCAGCAGCAGGCCGGCGACAAGCAGGGCGCGCGTGCCCGCGCGCGGAGCGAGCAGGCCGGCCAGCGGCGCGACGACCATCGGGGCCAGCGTCCACGGCATCGTCATCACCGCGGCCTCCAGAGGGCTGCGGCCCTGCACGATCTGCAGGTACTGGATGAGCAGGAACACCGCTCCGAACATGCCGAAGCTGAAGCCGAACCCGGCGGCGTTGGCGAGGGTGAAGCTGCGGTCCTGGAACAGCCGCAACGGCAGCAGCGGGGCAGGGCTGCGCCGCTCCCAGAGCAGGAAGGCGAGGACGAGGACGGTCCCCAGTGCGAGCGAGCCGACGACCTGGAGGCTTCCCCAGCCGGCATCGTTGCCGCGCACGATGCCGAAGACGAGGGCGAGCACCCCGACACCGGCCAGCAGCAGCCCGGCGATGTCGAGGCGCACCCGGGTGCCGAAGGAGTTCTTCAGGCAGCGGAGCACGAAGGGCAGGGACAGCAGCGCGACCGGCACGTTCAGCCAGAAGATCGCCTGCCAGTCCCAGCCCTCGATCACGGCCCCGCCGACGAGCGGTCCGGTGGCGACCCCGAGCCCGGCGATGCCGCCCCACACGCCGATCGCCAGCGGCCGTCGTCGCTCGGGCACCGCGTCGCTCAGCAGGGCGAGCGAGAGCGGCATGATGCCGGCCCCGCCCAGTCCCTGCAGCGCGCGGGCGACGATGAGCTGGGTGGGGTCGCTGCTCAGCGCGGCGCCGGCCGAGGCGAGGGTGAACAGCCCGATGCCGGCCAGGAACACGGTGCGCCTGCCGAAGCGGTCCCCCAGCGCGACGGCCATGAGGATGAAGGACGCGAACACGAGCGTGTAGGCGTTCACGAACCATTGCAGCTGCTCGATCGATGCGTTCAGGTCCTCGCGGATCACCGGCAGCGCGTTGGTCATCACGAGGTTGTCCAGAGTGGCCATGAACATCGGAAGCCCGGTCGCGAGGAGCACGAGGGCGAGCGAGCCGCCGCCCCCGCGCCGCGCGGGGGCGCCCTTGCCGGCCGTCGTGCCGGGCTTCATCGTGCTGGGCGTTGCGGCGAGGGACACGGCGACCTCCGGGCGGGAACGCGGGAGCGCGGCATGTCGCGGTCGCGCTCCTCAAAATGAGGTAATCAGATGATTACAAGACGAGATTAGTTATCGGCTGATACCCTGTCAAGCGTGGAGCAGGCGGAAGGCCAGGCGGTGCCCGGCACCCGGATGCGGGCGGGGCAGCGCCGCGAGCTCGTCCTGGAGGCCGCCACCCGCGTGTTCGGCGAGCGCGGCTACGTCGGCGCGACCACCGACGCGGTCGCGAAGGAGGCGGGCGTGAGCCAGCCCTATGTGGTGCGCATCTTCGGCAGCAAGGAGGCGCTCTTCCTCGCCGTGCTCGAGCGCGCGCTGGAGCGCCTGACCGGCGCCTTCCGCGCCGCCCTGGCCGCGCAGGCAGGCCGTGCTGACCCGGCGGCGGCGATGGGCAGCGCCTACGCCGAGCTGCTGGCCGACCGCGGGCTGCTGCTCAGCCTCATGCACGGCTTCATCCTGGGATCCGACCCCGTGATCGGCGCGCGCGCGCGGGCGGGCTTCCTCGAGGTGTACCGGCTGCTGCGGGAGGAGGCGGGCTTCTCGGCCGAGCAGGCCCACGGCTTCCTCGCCTCCGGCATGCTGCTGAACACCATGGTGGGCATCCGGATGTCGGTGGACTACGAGCGGGACGCCGCCGCGCGGGAGCTGATGGACAGCGTGTTCCCCACCAAGCTCCACTTCCTGCTCTCGCTGGAGCGGGAGCAGGGGGCCGGGGCCGCCGGGCCGGTACCCTCATAAGGTGAGTCCCCAGCAGCCCCCGTCGCGTGCGGCGGAGCACCAGGCCCCTGTCCGACAGGTGCGCCCGGCGACCGAGGGCTGGACCCAGCAGCTCGACGCGCAGGGCCGCCCCCTGCTGCAGTTCGCCGCCCCGAGGCGGGGCAAGCCTCCCCTGCACCTGGCCGACCTCGCCCCCGCAGAGCGCGTGGCCCGCGCGACCGAGCTGGGCCTGCCGGGCTTCCGCGCCAAGCAGATCGCCGCGCACTACTTCACCCGCTCAACGAGCGACCCCGCGCTCATGACCGACCTGCCCGCCCAGGGCAGGGAGGAGCTCGTGGCCGGCCTGCTGCCGCCCCTGCTCACCGAGGTGCGCCGGCTCACCACCGATCGGGGCGACACCATCAAGTTCCTCTGGCGGCTCTTCGACGGCGCGCTCGTGGAGTCCGTGCTCATGCGCTACCCGGGCCGGATCACCCTCTGCGTCTCCTCGCAGGCCGGCTGCGGCATGAACTGCCCGTTCTGCGCCACCGGCCAGGCCGGGCTCACCCGCAACCTCTCGGCCGCGGAGATCATCGAGCAGCTGGTGCGCGCCAACCGCGCGATCGCGGAGGGGCAGCTGGGCGGCACGCCGCGCGGCGAGGGCGGCGAGCGGGTCACGAACATCGTGTTCATGGGCATGGGCGAACCCCTGGCCAACTACCAGCGCATCATGCAGGCGGTGCGTGTCATGGTCGAGCCCAAGCCGCAGGGCCTGGGGATGAGCGCCCGGCAGATCACCGTCTCGACCGTCGGCCTTGTGCCTGCGATCCGCAAGCTCGCCGCCGAGGGGCTGCCTCTCACCTTCGCTCTGTCGCTGCACGCGCCGGACGACGAGCTGCGCGACGAGCTCATCCCGGTGAACTCGCGCTGGAAGGTCGATGAGGCGCTGGACGCGGCGCGGGCCTACTTCGACGCGACGGGCCGGCGGGTGTCCATCGAGTACGCCCTCATCCGGGACATGAACGACCACGCCTGGCGGGCCGAGCTGCTCGGCGAGAAGCTCAACGCGCGCGGCCGCGGCTGGGTGCACGTGAACCCGATCCCGCTCAACCCGACGCCCGGCTCCATCTGGACGGCCTCGACGCCCGCAGCGCAGGCGGAGTTCGTGCGGCGCCTGGAGGCGCACGGGATCCCCACCACGCTGCGCGACACGCGCGGCAAGGAGATCGACGGGGCCTGCGGACAGCTCGCCGCCGCGGACGCCTGAGACGCGGGCCGCCCGCGGCCGGCGGCGTTCCGCACCGGTCGTACGCGGGGGAGGGCGGGGCGATATCCTGGTTAGTCATCCGGGTGCGGCGACCGGCGAACTGAATAGGGAGGCTCCGGCATGGACATCGACCTGCGCGTCCTGCGGATGATGGAGAGCGAGAAGGAGATCCCCTTCGAGGAGCTCGTCCACATCATCGAGCAGGCCATCCACACGGCCTACCTCAAGCACACCGGGGCCGAGCATCGCAAGGACGCGGACCCGGTCCGCGTGCACCTGGACCGCACCACCGGCCATGTCTCGGTGTACGTGCCCGAGCGCGACGAGAACGGCGAGATCATCGGCGAGGTCGAGGACTCGCCGGCCGATTTCGGCCGGATCGCCGCCTTCGCGGCCAAGCAGGTGATCAACCAGCGCCTGCGCGACATCCAGGACGACGCCGTGCTCGGCGAGTTCCGCGGCAAGGAGGGCGACATCGTCGCCGGCCAGATCCAGCAGGCGGCCAACCCGCGCATGGTGCACGTGAACCTCGGAGCCGTCGAGGCGATCCTGCCGCCGGAGGAGCAGGTGCCGGGGGAGGAGTACCCGCACGGGGCGCGCATCCGCGTGTACGTGACCAGCGTCGCGAAGGGGGCCAAGGGCCCGTCCATCACGGTGTCTCGCACCCACCCCGGCCTGGTGCGCAAGCTGTTCGCGCTGGAGGTGCCCGAGATCGCCAGCGGCGTCGTGGAGATCGTGTCCCTCGCACGGGAGGCCGGTCATCGCACCAAGATCGCCGTGCGCGCGAACGAGCCCGGCGTGAACGCCAAGGGCGCCTGCATCGGCGAGCTCGGGCAGCGCGTGCGAGCGGTCACCGCGGAGCTGGGCGGGGAGAAGATCGACATCGTCGACCACTCGCCCGATCTCGCGGCCTTCGTCGCGAACGCGCTGTCCCCGGCGAAGGTGACCAGCGCCTTCGTGCTGGACGCCGAGCGCAAGCAGGTGCGCGCCCTCGTGCCCGACTACCAGCTCTCGCTGGCCATCGGCAAGGAGGGGCAGAACGCCCGCCTGGCGGCCAAGCTGACCGGCGCGAAGATCGACATCCAGCCGGACTCGATCCTGGAGGACGGCTAGGAGCCGCGACAGGCCGCCGGCCCCGCCGGAATGCCCGCCGCGACCGGTTCCCGCAGCCCTGGGTGATAGCATGGACCCTGTAAGAACGTGCATCGGATGCCGTTCGCGCGAATCCACCTCGTTCCTTCTCCGGATCGTCGTCCGGGACGGGGCCGTGGTGCCCGACGAGAGGCATCGGCTTCCCGGAAGGGGAGCGTGGTTGCATCCGGATGCGTCGTGCTTTCGCAAGGCGGTCGAGCGCAAGGCCTTCGGGCGTGCGTTCCGTGACCCCGGTCCTCTGGATCCGGGGCCCGTGGCCGCTCTGCTGCAGGAGAACGCCGTGCCGCAGGACCGCGGACCACGGAAGAACCGAGCGAACAGGTTGAACGGCAATGGACCAGAAGACGCTGGGCCGGCGATGAGCGGCTCGAAATGAGTCCCGTCCACCCCTAGCGACCTGCCCCTGTCCGGGAGCGGGTCCCAGACAGGAGAGTTGTGGCTAACCCACGTGTGCACGAAGTCGCCGCCGAGCTCGGCGTCGACAGCAAGATCGCCCTCGCGAAGCTCAAGGAGATGGGCGAGTTCGTCAAGAGCCCGTCCTCGAGCATCGCGCCGCCCGTCGCGCGCAAGCTCCGCGCCGCGCTGCAGGCGGACGGCTCGATGAGCTCGGGCGCCCCCGCCCCCTCAGCCCCGCGGAGCACCAGCGGCCCGGGCGCGCCGCGCCCCTCGGCTCCCGCGCCCTCGCCGGCCGCGTCCGCGCCGGGGACCGCTCAGGGCAAGGCCGGGCAGGGCTCGACGCCGCGCTCGGCTGCTCCTGCGCCCTCGGCGCCCGCCGCCTCCGGCTCGGCGGCCGCGCAGGCAGCACCCCTGCAGACCTCTTCCCCGGCCGCGCCCGCTGGGCCCTCGTCCTCGGGCTCGCGCCCGGGCTCGTCCGGCGCGCCGCGGCCCGGCGGCGCGCCCGCGCCGCGCGCCCCTGAGGCGAAGCCCGCCACACCCGAGGGCTCCGGCGGCTCCCAGGGGGCCATCCCGCGCCCCATGGCCCGCCCGGGCCAGCCGCGGCCGGGCAACAACCCCTTCGCCTCCAGTCAGGGCATGGGCCAGCGCCAGCCGCGGCCGGGCAACAACCCCTACGCGTCCAGCCAGGGCATGGGCCAGCGCCCCACACCCGGCAACATCCCCCGCCCGATGGCTCCGCGCCCCGGCGCGCCCCGGCCGGGTGCGCCCGGTGCCGCGGGCCGTCCCGGAGGGCCCGGCCGTCCCGGTGGTGCCGGGCGTCCCGGTGGTGCCGGGCGTCCGGGCGGTTTCAGCGGCGGCGGCGCGGGCGCGGGAGCCCCGCGTCCGGGCGGCACGACCGGCGGCTTCGCCGGTCGCGGTCGCGGCCGCGGCCCCGGCGGCGGCACCGCGGGTGCCTTCGGCCGCGGCGCCGGCAAGAGCAAGGCGCGCAAGTCCAAGCGCACGAAGCGCGCCGAGTTCGAGATGCGGGAGGCCCCGTCGCTCGGCGGCGTGAGCGTTCCCCGCGGCGACGGCAGCACCGTCATCCGGCTGCGGCGCGGCGCGTCCATCGCCGACTTCGCCGAGAAGATCGGCGCGGTGCCGGGCAACCTCGTGACGGTGCTGCTCCAGCTCGGCGAGATGGCGACGGCGACGGAGTCCCTGGACGACAAGACCTTCGAGATCCTCGGCGAGGAGCTCGGCTACCGCATCCAGATCGTCTCCCCGGAGGACGAGGACCGCGAGCTGCTCGAGGGCTTCGACATCGACCTGGAGGCGGAGCTCGCCGAGGAGGACGACGAGGACCTCGCCCCGCGGCCCCCGGTCGTGACGGTCATGGGTCACGTCGACCACGGAAAGACCCGCCTTCTGGACGCCATCCGGAACGCCAACGTCGTCGCGGGCGAGGCCGGAGGCATCACGCAGCACATCGGCGCGTACCAGGTGTGGACGGAGCACGAGGGCGTCCAGCGCGCCATCACCTTCATCGACACCCCCGGTCACGAGGCCTTCACGGCCATGCGTGCGCGAGGAGCGCAGGTCACCGACATCGCGATCCTCGTGGTCGCCGCCGACGACGGCGTGATGCCGCAGACGATCGAGGCGCTCAACCACGCGCAGGCCGCGGGCGTGCCGATCGTCGTCGCCGTGAACAAGATCGACGTCGAGGGGGCCAACCCGGCGAAGGTGCGCCAGCAGCTCACCGAGTTCGGCCTCGTGGCCGAGGAGTACGGCGGCGACACGATGTTCGTCGACGTCTCCGCGCGGCAGAACCTCAACATCGACGCCCTTCTGGACGCGGTCCTGCTCACCGCCGACGCCGGTCTGGACCTGCGCGCGAACCCGAACAAGGACGCGCGAGGCGTCGCCATCGAGGCCAACCTCGACCGCGGGCGGGGCGCCGTGGCGACCGTTCTCATCCAGTCCGGCACCCTCCGGGTGGGCGACGCGATCGTGGCGGGCACGGCGTACGGGCGTGTCCGGGCGATGGTCGACGAGCACGGCGAGGCCGTGACGGAGGCGCTGCCGTCCCGACCGGTCCAGGTGCAGGGTCTGTCCAGCGTGCCGCGCGCCGGCGACATGTTCCTCGTCACCGACGAGGACCGCACCGCGCGGCAGATCGCCGAGAAGCGCGAGGCCGTCGAGCGCAACGCCCAGCTGGCCAAGGCCCGCAAGCGGATCAGCCTCGAGGACTTCACGCGCGCCCTGGACGAGGGCAAGGTCGAGTCGCTCAACCTCATCATCAAGGGAGACGTGGCCGGTTCCGTCGAGGCGCTGGAGGAGTCGCTGCTCAAGATCGAGGTCGACGAGACGGTGCAGCTGCGCATCCTGCACCGCGGCGTGGGCGCGATCACGGAGAGCGACGTCAACCTCGCCACGATCGACAACGCCATCATCATCGGCTTCAACGTCCGGCCGGACGCGAAGGCCCGCGAGCGCGCTGCGCGCGAGGGCGTGGACATCCGCTTCTACTCGGTCATCTACAACGCCCTCGAGGACATCGAGAACTCGCTCAAGGGCATGCTCAAGCCCGAGTACGAGGAGGTCCGCTCGGGCCTGGCCGAGATCCGCGAGGTGTTCCGCTCCTCGAAGTTCGGCAACATCGCCGGTTGTTACGTCCGCAGCGGCACGATCACGCGCAACGCGAAGGCGCGGGTCATCCGCGATGGCGTGGTGATCGCCGACGGGCTGGCGATCGAGTCGCTGCGCCGCTTCAAGGACGACGTCACCGAGGTCCGCGAGGACTTCGAGTGCGGCATCGGCCTGGGCCGGTACAACGACATCCAGATCGGCGACGAGATCGAGACCACGGAGCTCGTGGAGAAGCCGCGCGCCTAGCGCACGGCGGAGGACGGGATCATGGCCAGGACTGACCGGGCGGCCAAGCTGGCCGATCGCATCCGCGAGATCATCGCGCTGCGGCTGGAGAAGGGGCTGCGCGACCCGCGGCTCGGCTTCGTCACCATCACGGACGTGCGGGTGACCTCCGATCTGCAGCAGGCGAGCGTCTTCTACACCGTGTACGGCTCGGACGAGGAGCGGGCGGACAGCGCGAAGGCGCTGTCCGCCGCCACCGGCATGCTCCGCACCGAGGTCGGGCGGGGACTGTCCACACGGCTCGTGCCGACGCTGCAGTTCATCCCGGACGCGGTTCCGGAGAACGCCGCGCACATCGAGGAGCTGCTCAGCCGGGCGCAGCAGCAGGACGAGGCCGTGCGCGCCGTGGCGGCGACCGCCGCCTACGCGGGCGAGGCCGACCCCTACGTCAAGCCGCGCGAGGACGAGGCCGACGAGGACGAGGCCGACGACGACGAAGCCGACGAGGACGAGGCCGACGAGGCGCGCTGACCGGGCTCAGGGCAGCGCGTAGGCCGTGCCCTCCGCCCCGGCCGGCACGATGAGCCCGTCGTCCAGCAGGCCGAGCACCGCCCGGTCGAACTGCAGACGCTCCGGCCACGCCCGCGCGAGCGCGTCCACCGGGAGCGGACCGTGGGCCTCGCGCAGGGCGCGCAGCACCGCGCCGCGCGCCTGCCGGTCGCTGCCCTCGTAGCGGGCCTGCCGCGGCTTGCCGGTCGGCCGCACGACGCCGCCGGAGAGCTGCCAGGCGCACATGCTGCGCAGCGGGCACTCCGGGCAGGCGGGGGCCCGTGCCGTGCAGGCCAGCGCGCCGAACTCCATGATCGCGGCCGTGAAGCGCGCCGCCCGTTCCGGCTCCTGCGGCAGCAGCGCCGCCATGCCCGCCAGGTCGCGCGCCTCGCGGGGCGCGCCCGCGTCCGGCTCGCCCTCCACCACGCGCGCGATCACCCGCCGGATGTTCGTGTCCACCACCGGCTCCCGCCGTCCATAGGCGAACACCGCGACGGCCCGTGCGGTGTAGGCCCCCACCCCGCGCAGTGCGAGCAGCTCGGTCACCTCGGCGGGAACGACCCCGCCGTGCCGGTCGCGGATCTGCACCGCCGCCTCGTGCAGCCACAGCGCCCGGCGCGGATAGCCCAGATTCGCCCAGGCGCGCACGGCCTCGCCGGGCGCGGCCGCGGCGAGATCCGCCGGGGCCGGCCAGCGCTCGAGCCACTCCGCCAGCCGGGGGAGCACCCGGGAGACCGGCGTCTGCTGCAGCATGAACTCGCTCACCAGCGTGCCCCAGGCGGGGAAGCCGGGCTCGCGCCACGGCAGCTCGCGACGGTGGACGTCGTACCAGGCGATCAGCCGGTCGGCGAGGCGCGCGTCCACCTCTCCACGCTAACCGAGGCGCGGACTCGGCTAGCCTCGTCGGGTGAGCGTGCAGCAGTCCGAGGATGCCGGGGTGCTCGTCCTGGACAAGCCCGCCGGGCGCACGAGCCACGACATCGTCGCCCGCGCCCGGCGAAGCCTGGGCACCCGGCGGGTGGGGCATGCCGGCACCCTGGATCCGATGGCCACCGGCGTGCTCATCCTCGGCTTCGGTCCCGCGACCCGTCTGCTCACCTTCCTCGTGGGCCTGGACAAGGAGTACGCCGCGACGATCCGCCTGGGCGTCGCCACGACCACCGACGACGCCGAGGGGGAGGTGACCGCGAGCGCTGCGGCCGGCCGGGTCGCCGCGCTCGAGCCTGCGGCGCTGCGTGCCGGGATCGCAGCCCTCACCGGAGACATCCTGCAGACCCCCAGCACGGTCAGCGCGATCAAGATCGGCGGCAGGCCCGCCTACCGGCGGGTGCGCGACGGCGAGGAGGTGAGCCTCCAGCCGCGCCCGGTGCGCGTGGCGGAGTTCGCGCTGCTGGACAGCCGCCCGGGGCGCACAGGCGACGGTGCCCAGACCCTGGACCTGGACGTGCGCGTGGTCTGCTCCTCCGGCACGTACATCCGCGCGCTGGCGCGCGACCTCGGCTCAGCGCTCGGCGTGGGCGGCCATCTGACCGCGCTGCGGCGCACGCGCGTGGGCGCCTTCAGCCTCGAAGATGCGGCGAGCCCGGACGAGCCGCAGCTGCGGCGGCACGCGCTGACCCCCGCGCAGGCCGCAGCCCGTGCCATGCCGGTGCTGTCGCTGGACGCAGCGCAGGCCCGGGAGCTGCGCCACGGGCGTCTCGCCCGCGTCGAGGCCGGCGACGACGAGCCGGTGGCGGGCGTGCACGAGAGCGAGCTCGTCGGCGTGCTCGCCGTGCACGACGGCACCGCGCGGGTGCTGGCGAACATGCCCTTCTCGGGACCGCCAGATCGAGGGCAGCCGGAGCCGGGGCGGGAGGGACGGCAGTGATCGAGTGGTACACCTGGCTGGCCGTGATCGTGTGCCTCGCGGCTGCTGCGGCCTGTCTCGTCCAGCTCGCGATGCGCCGGCCCGTCAACGACATCTCGCTCGGCGCCGCCGCGGCGGTCGAGCTGCTGCTGCTCGTGCAGGCCGTCATCGCGATCGTCGCCCCGCTGGCCGGGAACCCGCCCAGCGGCGACCTCGTGGAGTTCTGGATGTATCTGGTGTGCGCGCTGCTCATCCCGCCGGCCGCCGCGTTCTGGGCACTGCTGAACCGGGGCAGGGCCAGCAACGCGATCCTGCTCATCGCGCTGCTCGCGGTCGCGGTGATGGTCTACCGCATGTTCCAGATCTGGGTCGTGCAGGGCGCCTGAACGGGGCGGCTCATCCGGCCGAGGCGCCGCCCTCGGCGGCGAGGTCCGCGACATCCGCGCCGGCGCGGCGACCGGCGGCGGCGTGCGCAGCCGCCTCCGCTCCGAAGACGAGCTCCAGCGCCTTCTCGAACTCGGCCAGCCGCCCGGCCGCGGCCTGCTCGCGGGCGCGGACCGACGGCCCGTGCAGCAGCACCCCGGCGAAATGCCGCAGAGCAGCCTCGGCCTGCTCGTCTCCGCCGCGCGCACGCAGACGCTCGATCTCCGCATCGAGGATGCCCTGCACATGCCCGCGCAGCGCGACGATCGCCGGCGCCGCCGCCCGCTCGGCCATGAACGCGGCGGCTGCGGAGCCGACCAGCTCGTGCGCCCCGGCCCGGCCCAGGGAGGGCACCGAGGCGTGCAGCCCGATGATCTCCAGGTCCAGGAGCTCCACACCGGGCAGCTCGCCCACGGCCGGGTCCACGTTGCGGGGCAGCCCGAGGTCGACGACCAGCAGGCGGGCGCCCTCCGGAACCTGGTCGGCGGTGACGGTGTAGCGGGCCGTGCACGTGATCACCACGTCCGCGTCGCCGATCGCCGGCGTGAGCTCCGGCTCCGCCCGAGTGCCGTAGCGCGCGGAGAAGCGGGCTGCGCGACCGGTCGCGGAGAAGACGCGCACGTCCCTCGCGCCTCGGGCCCGCAGCGCCGCGATGGTCGTCGCCGCGTAGCTGCCTGTGCCCACGATGAGCACCCGCGCGCTCGACCAGTCGGCGATGCGGCTCTCGGCGAGATCCAGGGCGAGACGGGCCAGGGAGCGGCCGGCCGCGCCGAGGTCAGCCTGCGCACGGATCTCCCGGGTGGCGTGCGCTGCGCGCTGGAACGCCTGCTCGAGCCTGCCGCTGGTCGTGCCCGCGGACCGCGCGGCCGTGAGGGCGCGCTGCACCTGGCCGCTGATCTCGTCCTCGCCGATGACCATCGACTCCAGCCCGGAGCTCACGGCGAACAGGTGGCGAACCACCTGGTCGCCGGACAGCGCGACGGCCGAGGCGCGCAAGGCGTCGGCATCCGCGCCCGCCGCACGGCGGATCGTCTCGAGCACCATCTCCGCGGCGTCCTGCTCGCCCGTGCGCTCCTCGTCCAGGTCCAGATAGGCCTCGAAGCGGTTGCAGGTGGCGAGCACGACGGCGCCGCGCACGGAGTCGTGGGCGGCGAGCAGCTCGGCGGCGCTGGAGTCGACGACCCGGGAGATGCGGTCGAGAACGTCGAACTCGGTGTTCCGATGGTTCGCTGTCAGACAGAACAGCACTACGGGATTCTACCGCGGCGGGAGGACGGTCCTCGTCCGCCGGGGCGGCAGGGCCCGCGCAGCGGCTAGCCTGGAGGACGTGAATCTGCCGGCCGGCCATCCGCTCGTCGACGGCCGCACCGCAGAGGCGCCGCTGATCAGCGCGGCCCGCGGCGTGCGCCTGGACCGTCTGCCGGTCTGGTTCATGCGACAGGCAGGCCGCTCGCTGCCGGAGTACCGCGTCAGCCGTGCGGGCGTGGAGATGCTCGACGCCTGCCTGGACCCCGCGCTGGCCGCCGAGCTCACCCTCCAGCCGGTCCGCCGTCACGGTGTGGACGCGGCCGTGTTCTTCAGCGACATCGTCGTGCCCGTGCTGCTGGCCGGCGTCCCGGTGAGCATCGTGCCGGGCAGAGGACCGGTCTTCGAACGGCCGGTGCGCACCGCGGCCGAGGTGAGCGCGCTCCCGCCGGTGGAGCCGCAGGCCTTCGAGCCGATCGCGCAGGCCGTGGCGCTCGCGGTCGCCGAGCTCGGCCCCACTCCGCTCATCGGCTTCGCCGGCGCGCCGTTCACCCTGGCCAGCTACCTCGTGGAGGGCGGCCCCTCGAAGGACCAGCTGCGGGCCCGCGAGCTCATGCATGCCGACCCGGAGAGCTGGGCGAGGCTGCTGGACTGGTGCGCGGACGCGAGCGGCGCCTTCCTGCGCGCCCAGGTCCTCGCAGGGGCCAGCGTCGTTCAGCTGTTCGACTCCTGGGTCGGCTCCCTCTCGCGGGAGGACTACCGCCGCTTCGCGGCGCCGCACTCCGCACGCGCCCTGCGCGCCGTGGAGGGGCTCGGCGTCCCGCGGATCCACTTCGGCCTCGGCATGGCGGAGATGCTCGAACTGCTGCCCGGCATCGGCGCAGATGTCGTCGGGATCGACTGGCGGCTCGGGCTGGACGAGGCGAGCCGGCGGCTCGGCCCCGCCGTCCCGCTGCAGGGCAACATCGACCCCGCCGTGCTCGGCGCCGGCTGGGAGCGGATCGAAGCCCACGTGCGGGACGTTGTCGCGCGCGGCTCCCTCGCCGCCGCGCACATCGTGAACCTCGGCCACGGCGTGCCGCCCTCGGCGGACCCGGCGACGCTCACCCGCATCGTGGAGCTCGTGCATGGCCTCTGACGCCGCCGGACAGGAGGAGCTGGTGGTCGTCGGGGGAGGCGTCGCCGGCCTCGTCGCGGCCCGCCGCCTCGCCCTGAACGGCCTGCGGGTGACCGTGCTGGAGGCCTCCGGGCGCTTCGGCGGCCAGCTGGCCGCGCACCGGCTGGCCGGGGCGGAGCTCGATGCCGGCGCGGAGTCCTTCGCGACCCGGGGCGGCGCCGTCGCCGCGCTGCTGCGCGAGCTGGGACTGGGGGAGCGGATCGTCACGCCCCGCCCCTCGCCGGCCTGGGTCTACCGGCCCGACGGGCGGGCAGTCGCGCTGCCGGCGACCGCGGTGCTCGGCATCCCAGCGCAGCCGCTGGCTGCGGACGTGGTCCGCGCCATCGGGCTGCCCGCGGCCCTGCGGGCCTGGGGCGACCGCCTCCTGCCCCGCGGCGCGGGCGCGCACGCGGCCTCGCTGGGCGAGCTCGTGCGCCGGCGGATGGGCAGGGGAGTGCTCGAGGGCCTGGTCGCGCCGATCGTGCGCGGCGTGCATTCACGGGAGCCGGGTGCCGTGCCGGTCGAGACCGCCTCACCGCGACTGCGCGAGCTGCTGCGCCGGCACGGCTCGCTCGCCCGGGCTGTCGCCGCGGTGCGCGCCTCGGCGCCCGCCGGCTCCCAGGTAGCAGGGATCGCCGGGGGCGTCTTCCAGCTCGCGCAGGCGCTGCACGCGGACTGCGAACGGCTCGGCGTGCGCCTGCGACCGAACAGCCGCGTGGAGGCGGTGCGCCCTGACGGCGTGCACGTGGACGGGCAGCCGATCGCCGCGCCCGTCCTGCTCGCCGCAGCCGACCCGGGTGCCGAGGCCCCCGCCCGACGCCGCATCACTCTCGTCACCCTCGTCGCCCGCGCGCCCGCGCTCGACGCTGCGCCGCGCGGCTCGGGGCTGCTCGTCGCACCGGGGGCACCAGGGGTCCGGGCGCGGGCTCTGACCCACCTCAGCGCGAAGTGGAGCTGGGTCCGCCAGGCGTTGCCCGGGCTGCACGCGCTGCGCCTGTCCTATGACGGCGACCCCTTCGGCGGCGACGAGGACGCCGCGCGCCGGACCGCGGCCGCGGACGCCGCCGTCCTCCTCGGCGTGCCCCTGGACGGGATCGTCGACGGCGACGTGCTGCACTGGGAGCGCCCCTTGGGCGGCTCCGGCGCCTGCGCCGCCGCCGGGCAGGGGCGCGAGGCGCCGGTGCGAGCGGGCGAGCTCGTGGCCGGCACGGGCCTCGCCGCGGTCGTGACGCAGGCTGAGGAGGCCGCCGCACGCATCGTGCAGGCCCTCTCGGGGAACGAGGCAGGGCGTCGGTGACGCGAGAGAAGGGCTTCCGCCGGCACGCCAGGCGCGATTCGCGTCCCGCGCCCGGCGGAGGGAGGATAGAGCGGTGAGCGAGAAGGGACGGCTCCGTGTCGGCACGCGCGGCTCAGCGCTCGCTCTGGCGCAGGCAGGCGCGGTCGCCGAGCGTCTGGGAGCGCAGCTCGTGACGATCACCTCCGAGGGGGACCGCTCCACGGCCTCGCTCGCGTCGCTGGGTGGCACCGGAGTGTTCGCCACCGCGCTGCGCGAGGCCCTGCTGGCCGGCGAGATCGACGCGGTCGTGCACTCCTGCAAGGACCTGCCCACGGCCCCGGCCCCCGGACTGACGATCGCCGCCTTCCCCCGCCGCGCCGACCCGAGGGACGCGCTGTGCGCCAGGGACGGTCTCACCCTCGACACCCTGCCCGAGGGCGCGCTGGTGGGCACCGGCTCGCCGCGGCGTCGCGCCCAGCTCGCGGCACGCCGGCCCGATCTGCGCCTGGCCGACATCCGCGGGAACGTCGACACCCGCCTGGCGCGCGTGGGTCTGGGCGAGGCCCCGGATCAGGACCCGCAGCGGCGCCTCGACGCCGTCGTGCTCGCCGCCGCCGGCCTCGAGCGCCTGGGGCGGCTGGGGGACGCCAGCGAGCTGCTGCCGCTGCCCGACTGGCCCACCGCCCCCGCCCAGGGCGCGCTCGCCGTGGAGACCCGCACCGGCGAGCAGTCTCTCGTCTCGCGGCTCGACCACCGCCCGACCCGCCTCGCCGTCGAGGCGGAGCGCGGCGTGCTCGAGCGCCTCGAGGCCGGCTGCGCCGCACCGGTCGCCGCCCACGCCTTCCTCGAGGACGGGCTTCTGTATCTCAGCGCCCGCGTCTACGCGCCGGACGGCGCCGCGCAGCTCACCAGCTCGCACGCGCTGTACCCCGAGGACTCCCCGCACCCGGCCCAGGAGCTGGCCGGCCGTGTCGCGGAGGAGCTGCTGGAGGCTGGAGCCGCAGGACTTGCGCCGCTGGGCGCGGAAAGGAGCCGCTCGTGAAGACGACCATCGCACCTCTGACGGGATGGCGCGTCGTCGTCCCGCGCAAGGGCGAATGGGCTGAACGGGTGGCCGGGATGCTGCGGGCCGAGGGCGCCGAGCCGCTCATCGCGCCGCTCATCCGGACCGAGCCGACGCATTCGCCCGAGTACGCCCAGGCGCTGCGCCGCCTGGCCGAGGGCGGGTACGACTGGCTGGTGGTGACGAGCGCGGCTGCCGCGGAGACCCTGGCCGGGACGGTTCCCGCGCCGGGCACGCGCGTCGCGGCCGTCGGACCGGCGACCGCCGCCGCGCTGGCGGACGTCGGCATCGCGGTCGACCTCGTGCCCGGCAGCGAGCACTCCGCCTGCGGGCTGCTGGATGCGTGGCCGCGACCGGGGGACGGCCCCGCCCGCCTGCTCGCCCCCCAGTCGGACCTCGCCTCGCCGGAGCTCGCCGACGGGCTGCGCGAGCTCGGTCACACCGTCGACACGCCTACGGCGTATCTGACGATCCCGGTCGAGCTGGACGCCGATGCGCTCGCCGCCCTGGGCAGCGCGAGCCGACGCGCGGCCCTGGTCACCTCGGGCAGCGTGGCCACGTCGCTCGCCGCGCAACGCGAGCACCTTCCCGGGGACCTCGTGATCGCGTGCATCGGCGAGCGCACCGCCCAGGCGGCGCGCGAGGCGGGGCTGGAGGTCGCCCTCATCGCGCCGGAGCGCTCCGCCGACGCCCTCGTCGCCGCGCTCGCCCGCTTCGCGGCCGGGCGCCCCGGCGATCCCGCGCGGGAGCACTCGTGAGCTCTCACCCCGGCGCCGGCTTCCCGGCCGTTCGACCGCGCCGCCTGCGCAGCACCCCGGCCTGGCGCCGGCTGACCCGAGAGACCCGGGTCGCCCCGGCGGAGCTCGTGCTGCCGCTGTTCGTGCGGGAGGGCGCCGCCGAGCCGGTCCCGATCGCCTCCATGCCCGGCGTGGTGCAACACACCGCCGACTCCCTCAAGGCGGAGCTCGAGCGCGCCGCAGGCGCCGGCATCGGCGGGGTCATGCTCTTCGGGATCCCCGAGCGCAAGGACGCCGTCGGCTCGGGGGCCACCGACCCGCAGGGCATCCTCAACGTCGCCACGCGGATCGCCGCGGCCGAGGTGGGGGACGCGCTGGTCGTGCAGACCGACCTCTGCCTGGACGAGTTCACCGACCACGGCCACTGCGGCGTGCTGGACGCCTCCGGCCGGGTCGACAACGACGCCACGCTCCAGCGGTACCGCGACATGGCCCTGGCGCAGGCGGAGGCCGGCTCCGCCCTGCTCGGCCTGTCCGGGATGATGGACGGCCAGGTCGCCGCCGTCCGCGAGGCGCTCGACGCCGCCGGCCATTCGGACGTCGCGATCCTCGGCTACGCCGCGAAGTACGCCTCGGCGTTCTACGGACCGTTCCGCGAGGCGGTGCAGTCCTCGCTGCAGGGCGACCGGCGCAGCTACCAGCTCGATCCCGCGAACGGTCGCGAGGGCGCCCGCGAGGTCGAGCTCGACCTCGCCGAGGGCGCGGACATCGTCATGGTGAAGCCGGCGCTGGGCTACCTGGACGTCCTGGCCGCTGCGGCCGCGAGCTCGCCCGTGCCGGTATGGGCCTACCAGGTCTCCGGAGAGTACGCGATGCTGGAGGCGGCTGCCGCGCGGGGCTGGATCGAGCGGGAGCGGGCGATCGAGGAGACGCTGACGAGCATCAAGCGCGCCGGCGCCGACGCGATCCTCAGCTACTGGGCCGTCGAGCACGCCTTGCGCGAGGGCGCCCGGTGACCGGCGCGACACCCTCAGGCGCCCCGGACGAGGCCGCGGGCGAGACAGCGGGCACGGCCCCGCAGTCCGCCGGCCGCGACCCGAACGCGGAGGCCGCCGAGCGCGCCCGCGCCGTCATCCCCGGAGGGGTCAACTCACCGGTGCGCGCCTTCGGCTCCGTGGGCGGCACGCCGCTGTCGATCGTCTCCGCGCGCGGGGCGCGCGTGACGGATCTGGCCGGCCGCGAATACGTGGACCTGGTCGCCTCCTGGGGGCCGGCGCTGCTGGGCCATGCGCATCCCGAGGTCGTCGCCGCGGTCGAGGCCGCCGCGCGCAAGGGGCTGTCCTTCGGGGCTTCCACCGCCGCGGAGACCGAGCTGGCCGAGCTCGTGATCGGGCGGCTGGGCCGCGCGGGAGCCTCTCCGGTGGAGCGGCTCCGCCTGGTCTCCACGGGCACGGAGGCCACCATGACAGCCGTGCGGCTGGCCCGCGGCGCCACGGGGCGCGACCTCATCGTCAAGTTCGCCGGTCACTACCACGGCCACTCCGACGGGCTGCTGGCCGAGTCGGGCTCGGGGGTCGCCACCTTCGGGCTGCCGGGCTCGGCCGGCGTGCCCGCCGCCATCGCGGCGCAGACGCTCGTGCTGCCGTACAACGACGAGGAAGCCGTCCGGCTGGCTTTCGCCGAGCACCCCGGGCGCATCGCCGCGATCATCGCCGAGGCGGCCGGCGCGAACGCGGGGGTGCTCGCCCCGCAGCCCGGATTCAACCGCCTCCTCGCCCGCATCGCCCACGAGAACGGGGCCCTGTTCATCCTCGACGAGGTGCTGACCGGCTTCCGCGTGGGGCCGGCGGGCTGGTGGGGCCTGGAGCAGGCGGCTGCAGGGCAGGACGGCTGGCGCCCCGACCTCATCACCTTCGGCAAGGTCATCGGCGGGGGCATGCCTCTCGCCGCGGTCGGGGGCGCGGCCTCGCTCATGGAGCTGCTCGCGCCCACGGGGCCGGTGTACCAGGCGGGCACGCTCAGCGGCAATCCCCTCGCGGTCGCCGCCGGACTGCAGACCCTGCGCCTGGCGGACGAGGAGGCATACCGCCGCGTCGACGAGGCCGCGGTCATCGTCGCCGCCGCGCTGGACGAGGCGCTGGACGCCGCAGGCGTGGAGCACGTCGTGCCGCGAGCGGGAAACCTCTTCTCCCTCGCCTTCCGCGCCGGCCCCGTCCGGGACTACGCGGAGGCGAAGGCGCAGCAGTCCTGGCGCTATCCCGCCTTCTTCCACGCCATGCTCGACGCCGGCGTGAGCCTGCCGCCGAGCGTGTTCGAGGCGTGGTTCCTCACCGCCGCGCACGGGGAGCAGGAGCTGGACCGCGTGCTGGCGGCGCTGCCCGGTGCCGCCCGCGCCGCGGCCGCCGCGACGCCGCCTACCGAGTGAGGCCGCCGGTCGATCGTCCGCGGGCGGCCCTCTCCGGCTAGACTCATGGCCGTCATGACCACGCAGGAGCAGACGTCCACCGCGCCGCGGCGGCGGCTGGTCCGCGGGCTCGGCCAGGCGCTCGTGGCCGTCTACGGGATCCTCGCGCTCGCGGCCACGGCCCGCTCGGCGTACCAGATCGCCGCGAAGTTCGACGAGGCCCCGGTGGCGTATCTGCTCTCGGCCTTCTCCGGCGTCGTCTACATCCTCGCGACGCTCGCGCTCGCGCTGCACGCCCGGCGTGCGTGGCGGCTGGTGGCGTGGGTGACGATCTCCGTCGAGCTCGCCGGGGTCCTCGTGGTCGGCCTGCTCAGCGTGTTCGACAGCGGCCTGTTCCCCCACGACTCGGTGTGGAGCGGCTTCGGCGCGGGGTACGCGTACATCCCGCTCGTCCTGCCGGTGCTCGGCCTCATCTGGCTCGGTCTCGGCGACCGGGACCGCGGGACGGTGCACGGTGCGGACGTTCCATAGCCTCGCCGAGCTGCCCGAGGAGCTCAAGCCGAACGCGATCGCCTTCGGCAAGTTCGACGGGGTCCACATCGGTCACCGGGCCCTGCTGGACTTCCTCGCCCAGCAGGCGCACGCCCGGGGGCTGCCCGCGGTCGTGCTGACCTTCCGGATGAACCCGCTCACGCTGCTGGACCCGCAGCACAGCCCGCCGGACATCGTCAGCCCGGCGCAGAAGCTGGAGCTCATCGCCCGCTCGGACATCGACGCGACGATCCTCGCGGAGTTCGATGAGAGCTTCGCCCGCATCCCCGCCGAGCGCTTCGTCGGCGATGTGCTCGTTCGCCGGCTCGGCGTGGAGCACGTCGTGGTGGGCCGCGACTTCCGTTTCGGCGACCAGGCCTCCGGGGATGTGCCGGCCCTCATCGAGCAGGCCCGCCCCTTCGGCATCGAGGTGCACGTGCTGCCGGACATCGGGGTGCCCGGCGACGCCCGGGTGTCGGCCAGCGAGATCCGCGGGCTGCTGAGCGCGGGCCGGGTGGCGCAGGCCGCCGTGCTGCTGGACCGGCCGCACGCGGTGCGGGGCCGGGTGGTGCAGGGGGACCGGCGCGGCCGTGACCTCGGCTTCCCGACCGCGAACCTGCAGGACGAGCCGGAGGGCTTCGTGCCCGGCGACGGCGTGTACGCCGGATGGCTTACGGCGCGCGGGGAGCGCATGCCCGCGGCGATCTCCGTGGGCACCAACCCCACCTTCGAGGGAGTGCTGCGGCCGCGCATCGAGGCGCACGTCCTGGACCGCTCGGTGGAGCTCTACGGCGAGACCGTGACAGTGGAGTTCGTCGAGTGGGTGCGCGGGATGGTCGCCTTCGACGGCCTGGAGCCGCTCGTCGAGGCGATCCGGCAGGACGTCGAGCAGGCCCGCCGTCTGCTCGCCCCGGCGCGCTGAGCGGCCCGGGGGCGCGCGTGTCGTAGAATGGTCCTGCGAGCGCGTCCCGCTCACAGCCCCGACCGTCCGTCAAGACGTTGCTCGGGGCCCGGGCCGCCGATCGCTCACCGGGGTCCGGCCATCGCGGCCGGGGTGAAACGGAGTGAGACCAGGTTTTTTGGAGACGTCTGCCGTCTCCGCTGCATGACGTCTGGAGAAACATGACGCAGCTCGAGCTGGCGCAGCCGGCCGCGAAGTCCCGCCACGCGAACAACGACGGGCTTCTTCCCCTGCTGGCGCGAGCCGTCCGAGAGGTCGAGGCATCCGCCCAGCGCGGCAAGGCGACGCCGATCAACCGCACCAAGTTCCACGTGATCGCCCTGCTGATGCGCCAGGAGCGTCAGCGCGCGAAGTCCGACCCGTCCCTGGACGACGCCGAGCGCGTCGAGACGCTCAAGCGCCTGGACGGGATCGCCTCGATCCTCGCCCGCACCGCCGCGCGCGACACCTCGCTCATCGCCCTGCTCGAGCCGGACGCCCCCGTGGGCGAGGCCGCGCGGGTGATGCGCCGGCGCATGCTCGAGAGCGCCGGCCTGCCGGTCGAGGAGGAGGACGAGGCCCCCGCCGCCGAGGCGATCGTCCCGCCGGAGCTGGCCGAACGGCAGGTCGTGCCGGCGGGGGTGGAGGCACGCACCCGCTCGAACCCCTTCCTCGCGCCCGCCCTGAACGGCACGCCCAGGCGCACCCCGATCGTCCGGCTGGCCAACTGGGAGCTCATGGGCCCGCTGCTGAAGGCCTTCGAGACGGGCGCCGGCGGCGGCGCGGCGAGCATGCCGCTGCCCGAGCCCCCGCCGATCGACCGTCTCTCGCCCAAGGGGCTCGAGCTGATGCCTCACCAGGCGCGGCTGCTGGAGGCCGTCCGTCTGGGGCATCGCACCTTCCTGCTCGCGGACGAGCCTGGCCTGGGCAAGACGGCGCAGTCGGTGATCGCCGCCTCGGTCGCCGAGGCGTACCCGCTGCTGGTCGTGGTGCCCAACGTCGTGAAGATGAACTGGGCGCGCGAGGTCGAGCGGTGGACGCCGCAGCGGCGCGCCACGGTGATCCACGGCGACGGCGAGGACCTGGACGCCTTCGCCGATGTGTTCATCGTCAACTACGAGATCCTCGACCGGCACCTGAACTGGCTCGCCGACATCGGCCTGCGCGGCATGGTCGTCGACGAGGCCCACATGATCAAGAACCCGCAGTCGCTGCGCTCGCGCAACGTGCTCGCCCTGGCCGACCGGATCCGCCGCCGGCTCGGGGCGTCCGAGCCGCTGATGATGGCGCTCACGGGCACGCCGCTGATCAACGACGTCGACGACTTCCGCGCGATCTGGCGCTTCCTGGGCTGGACGGACGGGCAGAGGCCGGGACCGGAGCTGATGGCCCGGCTGGAGGCCACCGGCCTCACCCCCGCGGACCACGGCTTCTACCCGGCTGCGCGTCAGGCCGTGATCGACATGGGCATCGTGCGGCGCCGGAAGGTCGACGTGGCCGCGGACCTGCCGTCCAAGCGGATCGTCGACCTGCCCGTCGAGCTGGACGACGAGGCCGGGCGCTCGATCCGGGCCGCCGAGGCGGAGCTCGGCCGGCGCCTGCTCGAGCGCTACCGCAAGGCGAAGGCCGGCAAGCTCGGAGCCGAGCTGACCGACGCGGCGCTCATCCGGATGATCGCCTCGCAGGAACTGGACGAGTCCCGCAACGCGGGCTCCGGCAACGTCTTCACCATGGTTCGCCAGATCGGCCTGGCGAAGGCGCAGCTCGCGGCGGACTACACCGCGCAGCTGGCGCGCTCGGTGGGCAAGGTGGTGTTCTTCGCCAAGCACATCGACGTCATGGACCAGGCCGAGGAGGCGTTCGCCGCCGCCGGGCTGCGCACCGTGTCGATCCGCGGCGACCAGACCGCGATCGCGCGGCAGGCGGAGATCGACGCGTTCAACCGGGACCCGGAGGTCTCCGTGGCGGTCTGCTCGCTCACCGCCGCGGGCGTGGGCGTCAATCTGCAGGCAGCCTCGAACGTGGTCCTCGCGGAGCTGTCCTGGACGGATGCGGAGCAGACGCAGGCCATCGACCGCGTGCACCGCATCGGTCAGGACGAGCCGGTGACGGCCTGGCGCATCGTCGCCGCGCAGACGATCGACGCGAAGATCGCGGAGCTCATCGACAGCAAGTCCTCCCTGGCGCAGCGCGCGCTGGAGGGCGTGCAGGGCGGCGGGGACAACGAGGACTCGATGCAGCTGCTCACGCTCATCGGGGTTCTACAAGACGCCATCGCCCGCGGCTGAGCGCCACCGCCTTCGCATAGCATTCGACTGAGAGTGCGATGATGCACCGCTTCCACCGTCAGACGTCTCAGCGGAAGGTGCCATCGGGCGATGAAGATCGGGATCCTCACCAGCGGGGGCGACTGCCCCGGCCTGAACGCGGTCATCCGGGCGATCGTGCTGAAGGGCACCTACGTCTACGACCAGCAGTTCGTGGGCTTCCGGGACGGCTGGCGAGGTCTCGTGGAGGGGGACATCGTCCCGCTGGACCGCCATCGGGTGCGCGGCCTCGCCCGTGAGGGCGGGACCATCCTCGGCACCAGCCGCTTCGGGCCGTATCAGGGCGAGCACGGCGGCCCCGACAACATCCGCGCGACCATGCAGCGCCTCGGCGTGGACGCGGTCGTCGCGATCGGCGGCGAGGGGACGCAGACGGCGGCGAAGCGGCTGCACGACGAGGGCGGCATCAACATCGTCGGCGTTCCGAAGACCATCGACAACGACCTGGGCGCCACCGACTACACCTTCGGCTTCGACACCGCCGTGAGCATCGCGACGGAGGCCATCGACCGGCTGCGCACCACGGGGGACGCCCACAAGCGCTGCATGGTGCTGGAGGTCATGGGCCGCCATGCCGGCTGGATCGCCCTGCACGCCGGGCTGGCCGGCGGCGCGCATGCGATCCTCATCCCGGAGCAGCCGCAGAGCATCGAGCAGATCTGCGAGTGGGTGGAGAGCGTGCGCGACCGCGGCCGCGCCCCGCTCGTCGTCGTGGCCGAGGGCTTCACGCTCGACACGATGTCCGAGGCGCACTCCGAGAAGGGCATGGACGGCTTCAACCGCCCGCGCCTGGGCGGCATCGGGGAGATCCTCGCGCCGATGATCGAGGAGCGCACGGGGATCGAGTCACGCGCCACGGTGCTCGGTCACATCCAGCGCGGCGGCGTGCCCACGGCCTACGACCGGGTGCTCGCGACCCGCCTGGGGCTGGGCGCCATCGACCTGGTCATCCGCGGGGGCTGGGGGCGCATGGTGGCGCTGCGCGGCACCGACATCGTCGACGTGGACCTCGCCGAGGCGCTCGGCTCGCTCAAGACGGTCCCGGAGCACCGCTACCGCGAGGCCGAGGTCCTCTTCGGCTGAGCGCGGAGACGCGCCAGCACGGCGGACGCGAAACCGCGAAGCCGCGGCAGGCGCCACCTCCGCGGCTGTCCGGCGCGGCCGTCAGGCCAGGCGCGAGCGCACCTCGGCAAGGGAGGGGTTCGTGGCCGAGGAGCCGTCCGGGAAGATCACGGTGGGGACGGTCTGGTTTCCGTCGTTGACGCTCTCGACGATCTGGGCGGTGCCGGGGACCTCCTCGATGTTCACCTCGCGGTAGGCGATCCCCTCGGCGTCCAGCTGGCTCTTCAGCCGCTTGCAGTAACCGCACCAGGAGGTGCTGAACATCGTGATCGTGCCCTGCGCGGGCAGGTACTCGGCGGTCGTGGTCATGGCTCCATCGTAGGCGGCGCGGCGCCGCGCTCGGCCGCGCTCGGCGGCGCTCAGCTGCGCCGCGCTCAGCCGCGCTCGGCGTCCTCGGCGAGCCCGAGCACGTCGAGGATCCACGCGAGCTCGAAGGCGCGCTGCCTGCGGGCGTCGTAGCGGCCGCTCACGCCGCCGTGGCCCGCGTCCATCTCCGTCTGCAGCAGGGCGTCGGCGCCGACCTCGCGCAACCGGGCCACCCACTTCGCCGGCTCCACGTAGGACACCCGGGTGTCGTGCAGGCTCGTCACCGCGAGGATCCGCGGGTAGCGCACGCCCTCGCGCACGTTCCCGTACGGCGAGTAGGAGGCGATGAGGTCGAAGGCCTCCGGGTCTCCGAGCGGATCGCCCCATTCGTCGCGCTCGATCACCGTGAGCGGGAGCGAGGGGTCGAGCATCGTCGTGAGCGGGTCGACGAAGGGCACATCCGCGAGGATGCCCGCGAAGAGCTCGGGCGCCAGGTTCGCCACGGCGCCCATGAGCAGACCGCCCGCGGAGCCGCCTTCGGCGACGAGCCGTTCGGGCGTCGTCCAGCCCTGTTCCACCAGGGCGCGGGCGACGTCGACGAAGTCCGTGAAGGTGTTGGGCTTGTGCGCGAGCTTCCCGTTCTCGTACCAGCCGCGGCCGAGCTCGCCCCCGCCGCGCACATGCGCGATGGCGAACACCGCGCCGCGGTCCAGCAGGGAGAGCCGGCCGGGCGAGAAGCCCGGGTCGGTGCTGCTCTCGTAGGCGCCGTAGCCGTACAGGACGAGTGGCCGGGGCGCGGGCGGCGGGACCGGCCGGCCCTCGGGGACCGCAGAGCGGGCGCCCGCGCCCCCGGTGTCCTCCGTTCCGGCACGCTCCGGCGCCTCGGCCTTCCAGGTGAGCGACACGGGCACGTGCACCCCGTCGCGCGCGCGCACCCACAGCCGGGCCTGCCGGTAGTCCGCCGGATCGTAGTCCCGGACGTGCTGCTGCTTGCGCAGCAGCCGCTCCCCGGTCTCCACGACGAGGTCGTACACGCTCGCCGGAGTGACCATCGAGCCGTAGGCGAAGCGGACGGTCGGCTGAGCGGGCTCATCGTTGCCGGCGCTGCCCACTGAATAGATCTCCTCGTCGAAGACGAGCTCGTGGTCCTCCGGCCGGAACGCGGGGCCGGCGAGCACCTCGACCGGCGCGACCGCCAGGCGGGTGAGCGCGTCCCGGCGATAGTCGATCGTGACGAAGCGCTCGAACACGGAGACGTCCTCCAGTCGCACCTCGTCCGAGCGGGCGATGAGCACGCGCGCGCCCTCGGGGCCGGTGCCCGGGTCCTCGGCGGGCACGACGACGAGCTCGAAGTTCGGGGCGCCGTCGTTGTGCAGCACCAGCAGCGAGCGGACGCCGTCGATCACCGCGTCCTCCACGCCGTACAGCACCCCCTCGCGGCGAGGCCACACCGTCTGGAAGCCCAGCTCCGGGCGCTGCGGATCCCACAGCCGGGTCTCACTGGTGAGCTGCGAGCTGATCTCGAGCTCCACGAAGCGGTGGTCGCGGGTGCGGCCGATGCCGAGCCAGAAGCGCTCGTCCTGCTCGTGGTGCAGCAGCTCGTCGGGCTCGGAGGAGCCGAGCACATGCCGCCAGACGCGGTCGGGCCGCCACGCCTCGTCCACCGTCGGGTAGAGGACGGAGGCGCCGTCCGGGGCGAAGCAGGCCCCCGCGGCGGTGTCCTCGATCACATCCGGCAGGTCCTCGCCGGTGCTCAGATCGCGCACGCGCAGCGTGTACCGCTCGTCGCCGACGGTGTCGACCGCGTAGGCGAGACGGGTGCCGTCGGGCGTGACGTCGAAGGTGCCGAGGGCGAAGAAGTCGTGCCCCTGCGCCTCCTTGTTGCCGTCCAGCAGGACCTGCTCGCCGGGCAGCGGCACGCCGGCCTCCGGCCGGGGCGGCGTCCAGTCGTCGGGATCGTGCACCGGCACGCGGCAGCGCAGCCCGTACTGGGCTCCCTCCACGGTGCGGCCGAAGTACCACCAGTCGCCCAGGCGGACGGGAACGGACACATCCGCGTCGAGCACCCGCGCGGTGATCTCGCCGTAGATCCGGTCCCGCAGTCCCTCCAGGTGCGCGGTACGCCGGCGGAGGTAGGCGTTCTCCGCCTCCAGATGAGCGATGACGGCGGGGTTCTCGTCATCCCGCAGCCACTCGTAGGGGTCCTCCAGGGTGCGCCCGTGGACGCTGCGGGAGGTCGGATGCCGGGGGACGGATGGCGGCGAACTCTCGGGCACGCGTCCACGCTAGTCGCATACGCTGGTTCCCATGCGTGCGCGGCCAGGGGTGGGGGTCATCGCCGTCGTGGCCGCCCTCGCCGCGGCGGGGCTCGGCCTGTCCGGCTGCGCCGGCTCCGGGCCGGCGCCCACGCCCACGCCCACCGCCGACGCCGCGGCCAGCCCTGCTCCCGCCGTCTCCGCCTCGGACTGGGCCGGCTACTCCGGCGTCGCGCAGCTCAGCGGCGGCCCGCCCTGCTCTGCGGCGCTGGTGGACACCGGCGACGACGGCGGCCCGGCCTTCCTGCTCACCGCAGGCCGCTGCGCCGACGCCTACTACGCCAGCCCGAACGCCGTCGTGCTGGGCGGCTCCTCCCAGCTGACGGCCACCTTCGGGCTGGTCGCGGGGGATCCCGGGCGCAGGCTCAGCTTCCCCGGCACGGCCATCCCGTACAGCACCATGAAGGGCGTGGACCTGAGCGTCGTGCAGCTGGGCGCCACGCTGGGCGAGCTGAAGGCGGCCGGCCTGAGCGCGTACCGCCTCGCCACCGCCTCCCCGGGAGCCGCCGTGCGCAACGCGGGTGTGCCCGTCGCGGGCCTGGCCGCGGCCGATCAGGTGCTGCGCGCGAGCTCCTGCACCCTCGGGCAGCGGGCGCAGCTGCTGGAGTACGGCTGGCACTTCACGGACGCGCTCAGCACGGACTGCTCGGGCGTGATCGGCGGAAGCGCGGGCTCGCCGCTGTTCGACGCATCCGGCGCGATCGTCGGCATCATGGGGGCGAGCACGATCGGCGCCCCGTCGGAGGGGGGCGACTGCTACATCGGCAAGCCGTGCGAACGCGGCTCCGGCGGTCCGACCGTCGTGGCCGATCGCAGCTACGCCGCGGCCGTGGCCGGGCTGGACGCGTGCTTCTCGGCCGGCGCCTTCAGCCTCGGCGGCACCTGCCCTCTGCCGCAGCAGGGCGTCGTCGCGCTCTCCGGCGGAGGCTACGTCGCCCCGGACGCCATCTCATCCGGCTCGGCTCAGCTGTCCGTGCGGCTGGCCGCGCCGGAGGATACGCCCGCGCTGACGGCGGTGGTCAGCGCCTCCGACACCCAGGCCTGCGCCTCCGGCGCCGCCTACCGCGGATCGGCGGTGACCATCCCGGGCGTGCCCGACCTCGCCGACGCGGCCTTCACGCAGGAGGGCGTCACCCTGTCCGCGCCGATCCCCGCCGCGCAGGGGGTGCAGATCTTCTGCGTCGCGCCTGCGGGCGACCCGGCGGCCGCCAGCTGGACGGTGTTCTACGTGAACGGGCAGCCGCCGGCGGTGGACCCGCTGCTCATCGTCAACCGCTCCAGCACGAGCCTCACCGTGGAGCCCTTCTCCGAGCCGCCCGAGCTCTCCGCCTTCCGCGTGCTGTGGGGCCCCGACGCGAGCACCGACTGCGGGAGCACCGCGGCGTACGAGGACTACGACCGCCAGCCCGTCACCATCCCGAACGAGCAGCTGCCGATCCGCTTCTGCGTGATGGGGCAGACCCTCGCCGGCGTGTGGGGAGACCCCTCCGGGTACACGGTGACCCGGGACGATGTCCGTCCCGTCAGCTGAACGACCGCGGCCGTACGAGGTCTGCGTCTGCTTCCTCGTGCGCGCCGCGGGCGGCTCGCATCGCGTCGACGCGGGGGCCGGCCATGATCGCTCCGGCGCCGCCTCCGATCAGCGGGAGGTGCTGCTGGGCCGGAAGCTGCGCGGCCTGGGCGCCGGGCTGCTCGTGGGTCCCGGCGGAAAGGTCGAGGCGGGGGAGAGCGCCGTGGAGGCGGTCGCCCGCGAGGTCGCCGAGGAGTGCTCGGTCGTGCTCGACCCCGGGCGGCTGCGGGTGGCGGGGCGGGTGCGCTACCAGTTCCCCTCGCGCCCGTCCTGGGACCAGAACTCGACCGTGTTCGTCGCCGGCGGCTGGACGGGCGATCCGCAGCCCTCCGCGGAGCTCGAGCCGGGCTGGCATGCGGTGGAGCGGGTGCCCTACGCGCGCATGTGGGACGACGCCCGGCTGTGGCTGCCGCAGGTGCTCGCGGGTGGCACCGTGGACGCCTATTTCCGCTTCGGCTCCGACTTGAGCACCGTGGAGGCCTGGGCGTCCGCGGACGCCGGCGGCTCGATGAGCTGGCAGCCGCTTCCGCGCCGGTGACGTGCCGCCCCGTCCACGGCCGCCTGAGCGCCGCCATCCGGCGGCCCGGCGGGACCCGCTACAGCTCGATGCTCTCGCCGGGGCGCAGCGGGATGTACTCGCCGCCGCCGGCCTCGGTGGCGTCCTTGATGCGCGCGTCGGAGAGGGCGAGACCGGCGGGGGAGAGCAGAGCCTCATGGATCGGGAAGCTGCGCTTCGGCTTCACGGCCAGCACGTAGTCCATGACCTCGGCGATCTTGAGCCAGGGTGCGCTCGCGGGGACGGCGAGCACCTCGATCGGGCCTTCGGGCGCGTGGAAGGCGTCCCCGCCGTAGTAGAGCGTGTCGTTCACGAGCACTCCCACGTTCTCGATCACCGGGATCGAGGAGTGGATGACCGCGTGGGTGCCGCCGTGGAAGCTGAGGGTGAACGGCCCGGCCTGGCGCACCTCGCCCGCCTGGACGACCTCGACCGGAGGGGCGCCCGCCGCCCGGGCGACCGCAGCCGTGCTGAACACCGGGACGCCCGGGTTGGCCTCCAGCAGCGCGCTGAGGCGGTCGGGGGTCCAATGGTCGGCGTGCTCGTGGGTCACCACGATCGCCACGACGCCGCTGAGGGCGGGAAGCGAGGCGGCGAAGGAGCCGGGATCCACCACGAGGGTGCCCTCGGGGTGCTCCAGGACGAAGGCTGCATGCTCGTACTTGGTCAGGCGCATGCTCCGAGCCTATGACCGCGGGGCGTCCGGTGCCGAGCGGCTGGGAGCCCGGCGCCGCCCATGCGACGGCCGCTCACGGCCC
>Ga0182749_1000420_pt1 | contig 40562 bp, 36 predicted proteins | sample eDN3rd37CKraftMG_FD_128875 | JGI IMG/M metagenome (GOLD analysis project Ga0182749, IMG submission 128875) | Enriched Miracle-Growth compost microbial communities from Emeryville, California, USA - eDNA 3rd pass 37_C Kraft MG (version 2) (version 2) ...
CGATAGGCCGCGAGCGCCGCCCCCGGCTCGCCCTGCCACAGCAGGTGCTCGCCGTCCTTCGGGCTGACGACGACCACCCGGGGCCCGCACTGCACCGCGAACACATACTCCTCGGCGACGTAGTACCGGCACGCCGCCACATCCGACTCCCCCAGGCGACGCAGCAGCTCACGCCCCCACGCCGCGAGGTCACCGGCGTGCCGGTAAACCGGCAGCTCATCCTGCATCCTCGGGCGAAGACCATCCGGATCATCCGACGGCGGAACGAACATCGAACCCACCTCTCTCACCTCCGACACGTGTCAGCCCAGAAGGCAGCTCTCCGCTGACATCCCGTCTCGGCAGCCCACGACCGGCGAGGGCTCATTCACCCCACCCGGCGAGGCATCGACCGAAGGAAGTGTGAGCCGCTTCGCATCCTTGAGATTGTGCACGCCGATGTCGACCGTGTCGTCATCGTTATAGCCGAGAATCGTCACGCGCGCCCAGATCGGGTCACATCCCGGTACAGCGGCATCGTCATCCTTCGCAGGCCGTGTCATCGAGGCATCGGTGTCAGTCCAGGAGCCAGCTCTCCAGACGATCCATCAGCTCAGCCGCCGACGGGGAGGTCTCCCGCTCTCTGCTGTCGTCGCGTTCCCAACGACGAAGCACGTAGGTCCCGTCCAGCCACGCGATCGACCACGACATCTCCAGATCGAACAGCGCACACACCTCCCACGCGCGGAGAAGGTGCGCGCCGGCGATGTCGGGGCGGCGCTCCAGAAGACGCTCGACACGCGGCGCGAGGCGCGCCCGCTCACCGGTGATCGGATCCTCGCCACCGAACTCCGCCAACGGCGTCCGCGCCCCCGAACGATAGGCCGCGAGCGCCGCCCCCGGCTCGCCCTGCCACAGCAGGTGCTCGCCGTCCTTCGGGCTGACGACGACCACCCGGGGCCCGCACTGCACCGCGAACAGATACCGGTCGGCGACGTAGTACCGATACGCCGCCACATCCGACTCCCCCAGGCGACGCAGCAGCTCACGCCCCCACGCCGCGAGGTCACCGGCGTGCCGGTAAACCGGCAGCTCATCCTGCGTCCTCGGGCGAAGACCATCCGGATCATCCGACGGCGGAACGAACATCGAACCCACCTCTACCACCTCACGCCAGGGCCGACCGCCGTCAGCCCGCGAAGTGCGACGGATCGGTGCGCTGGCCGTCCAGGAACGCGCGCAGCGCCTTGTCGGGCGAGACCGCCGACGCCGCGAACATCGCCGACCCGTCCGGAGCCACGTACAGCGACCCCCCGCCGCGCACCTGGTGGACCACGATCACCCCGGCACCGTCGGGCAGATCCTCCACCTTCAGCTGCTCGACCGGCGAGCCCTGCTCACGGAAATACCGCAGCCGCGAGAACATCTCGACCGCTCGCTCATGCGCCTCCGGCACACCCGATTCCTGCGCGGCCGAATCGCCGTAGTTCGGATCAGCGAGCTCCTCCCACTCCCCGAACACCGGACGCTCCGCCCAGTACGAGTCGATCGGGACACCCCGGTACTCCTCGACCGTCTCCTTGCCCGGCTCCACGTTCGTGGAGATCACCTTCGACGTCCCATCCGGCTTGATGTACACCGTCACATGAGCCGTGGATTCCGACTGGTCGTACCGGTTCTCCTGGTCCGGGTAGAAGTAGTCGATCACCTCGTCATGGAACAGCCGCCCGTCATAGCGCCGGAAACCCGTGACCCGCGAGATCGAACCCGCCGCGTTGTAATGCCGCACTCGGAACGCGCCATCGCCCGTGTATACCCGCATCGACCACGCCGGCACACCCGTCGCCGCATCCGGCTCCGGAATCACCTCGAATGCGTCACCACCGGCCTCATACCGCGAACGCGCCTCCGCCTCGTCGAGATAGGGCTCGCTGGCCACGGGTCGCAGCGTCAGCTCGTTCCACTGGTTCATGTACCGGTACTGCGGCATCGTCATCCTTCGTTCGGGGCGCGATCAAGCGTACCGACGGCCGTCGACATCCCGGATCGTGATCCGGTTGTCCCTGGCGAATTCGATGATGCTCTGCGGAATCGGAGCGTCCTGCACGGGCACCTCGAGAATCATCCGGCCGTCCAGGGGCTCGCCGATACGCGTGCTCAGCGCCGGGTTGCTCCGCGCACTGGGAACGTCCGCGACGACGCGCAGCGCATTGCCCGTGGGGTACTTGGCGAGGAACTCCTTGAGGGGGCGGATCCCGCTTTCCTCGTTCACGAGGTCGGCGAACTGCGTGTGCTTGCGCGAGACCACCTCGGTGCCGGGCGAGTAGGAGTCCAGACGGACGCGCTGTCCCGTCGGCTCGCCGTCCGCGTCGAGCACGTCGACGTAGACCTCGTTCGCCGGGAAGCGATCGTGCTGCTGCAGGTTGAACAGCTCACCGCGGGCGAAGTTGCGCAGGTGCGGCTCGAGGTGCGAGTTGTTCGCCATGTTGTACAGGCGCTCGGCGCGCTCGCGGTGGCGCTCGGGCACGGTGTCCAGGGCGGCCTCGCGATCGGCGTCCCGCAAGCCGTCCGCCGCTCCACGGTCCGACGGGTCGGCATCGGACGACTCCGGGTAGGCGTGGGTGCCGTCGGGGTTGCGGACGTCGGACGGATCCATCGACACGTCCCAGTTCGTGGCGTGCGGCTCGTCCGGCGGCCAGGGGCCGCGCTCACCGGTCTGCGGGTCGAGCGCCCACACCCGTTCTCCGTCGAAGTGGGCGTTGAACCAGTGGCCCATGCCCGTGGAGCGGTCGATGCCGACGACCACCGTCGAGTCCGGTCCCATCGCGCGAAGCGAGGCCTCGATCTGGGACGGCGTCGCCGGGGTCTGCGGCACTCCGGTGCGCGCCTCCACCTCGGCGACCGTCACCGGCCCGGTGCCGACGTCCTGAACGAGCCGGCCGTTCATCGCGTCGAACATGTTCAGCGCGTGGAAGCCGCAGTCCACCCGCGCGGTGTGATCCGGGTTCGTGAAGTCGAAGTCGCCACCGAACTGCTCCAGGAGCGCGTCGGCGCGAACGAGGCTCTCCGGCCGGGGGGCGGTCGGACCCACCGCGTCCGTCGAGCGGTCGACCCCGGAAGCCGGGTCGCTGCCGGTCTCACCACGAGACGGATCGGTGTCGGACGCGTCGGCGGTCTCGGCGGTGTGATCGCCGTCTGCCGACGACGCGTCGGCATCGCCGTCAGCGGGAGCATCCGAGATCGGGCCGTCCGTCGGCGGCACGCCCGGCGTCGTCGCCGCGGGCGAGCCCGCGTCAGGCTGGGTGAGGTGTCCGCCGTTCTCGAGCTGCTGCTGCGAGTACGTCCGCGGCGTGGTGCCGTCCGGGTTCGTACCGTTGGGGTCGATCACCCGGAACTGCACGCCGCCGCCCGGGTGCCCGAACCCCGGCGAGATCGTCGACACCTCGATGACGGCTCCCTCGGGCAGGCTCGTCAGGTCACGCACGGAGTACGGGGCACGCAGATTTCCCGGCGGCAGGGCGCGTGCCTCGAACGGCGTTCCGGGCACCGAGAAGTAGCCGCCACCCGGTCCGCCCATGCGGTCGAACTGACCGCCGAAGATGTCGCGGAACGTGTCGACGTTGTCGATGTGCACGAAGGAGCCGCGGTCACCGCCCTGGTTAGGCGGGTAGCGGAGGTTCCCATACTCGTCGACGTATCGCTGCTCCCACTGCTGCTGGGTGAGCGCGTTGCCGTTCTCGTCGCGTCCATACGGCGCGTCAGGATCGGTCACGAGGTCGCGAACGGCCGGATCGAGATCCGACATCGGCGGGCGCCCGTACCGCGGGTCGAGCTCCCCGTGATCCTGGCGCGGCTGGCCGTAGTTCGAGTCGTCCGCGCTGGCAGGCGTCGGGTCCTCCACCCGGGTCCAGCCGTCGCCGGAACCGGCGTCGGCGAGCGAGGGGTCGAGAGGGTTGAGGATCTGGCGGGTCGGCGCCTGAGGGCCACCCCGGTTCGGGCCCGTGGCGTCGGTGCGCCCACCCGGGTGGGTACCGGCCGTGCCCGCCGGGTTCGCCCCCGGAACGAGCTTCGGCATGGCGACCACGCCGGCGGCTGCCGCAGCCGCTCCAGCGGCCGCGGCCTCGGGATCGATGCCGTCCGAGGCCTGGCCGTCCGCGCCGTCAGCGGCGGGGTTCTCGCTCGTGGGCGTCACGGGGTCGACGGTCTGCGCGGCGTCGTCCGCCGGCGCCGCGTCGGTTGCCGCCGCCGCGTCGGTCTCGGAGTCGTGCGGCGTGGCGCGGGTGCCCTCGCCCGACGTGGCCGAGACACCGGCGGGAGCCGTGATGTCCGACGCCGCCTGCGAGATCTGGTCGGCATCCGGGGCGGCGATGTCGCCCGGCGTCGACGCCTCCGCGGCGCCCGCGTCCACCGGAGTCGTCACGACATCCGGCGTGCCCGACGTCGTGTCCGGCGTGGTCGCATCCGGCGTCGTCGCGTCCGGCGTGCCCGTGGTCGCGTCCGGCGTGCCGGTCGTCGCGTCCGGCGTGGTCGACGTCGTGGCGTCCGGGGTACCTGACGTCACGTCCGGAGTGGTCGCGTCCGGCGCACCCGTCGTCGCATCCGGCGTGCCGGTGGTCGTGTCCGGCGTGGTCGGAGTCGCGTCCGGCGTCGTCGCGTCCGGGGTACCCGACGTCACATCCGGAGTGGTCGCGTCCGGCGTACTTGTCGTCGCGTCCGGCGTGGTCGCGTCCGGAGTGGTCGACGTCGCATCCGGCGTACCCGAGGTCACGTCCGGCGTCGTCGCCTCCGGCGTACCCGACGTCGCATCCGGCGTACCCGAGGTCACGTCCGGCGTCGTCGCGTCCGGCGTGCCCGTGGTCACGTCCGGCGTGCCCGTGGTCGCGTCCGGCGTCGTGGCGTCGCCGCCGGTCGAGGCGTCGCTCACCGGCACGTCGGGCGTGCTGACGGGCGAGCCGTCGCCGCCGCTGATGCCCGATCCGTCGCCACCGGCGCCGGTGACGGGCCCGTCGAAGTCGGTGCGGAGACCGTTGCCACCGCCGCCGGTCGACGTGCCGGAGCTCGAGCCGCCCGGCGTCGGGCCATCGAAATCGGTGCGGAGACCGTTGCCGCCGCCCGCGGTCGAGGTGCCGGAGCTCGTGCCCGCACCGGGCGTCGGGCCGTCGAAGTCGGCGCGCGGGCCGTTGCCGCTCGGCGGCGTGGGCGCGTTGCCGTCGCCGGTGGGGCGGGGCGTGCGTGAGGGCGCGCCGAGCAGGTTGCGGGCACCGTTGAGCGCCGCGCCGCCGCCAGCCTCCGCGCCGCGTCCGACCACCGACATCGTGCCGCCGAGGATCGCGCCGCCCACCGCCGCGCTCAGCGGGTTGAAGCCCTGGCTCGGGTCCTGCGCGAACTCGTACAGACCCGACGCGAGACCGTCGGCCACACCACCGACCGTGTCCCCGGCCGTCTGACGCACGATGGCGCGAACGCCGGTCGCGCTCGGGTTGCCGCCGACCGCCCGGGTCACGGGGGATGCCACCGCGCCGCCGACCATCGCGGAGAAGAACGCGTTGCCGACGTGCTGCTGCTGATACGCACGGTCGTTCGCCGAGTCGCTGTTGCCGTGCATCGCGTTCATGACGCTCGTGGCGAAGGCGCTCGAGATACCCGCCTGCAGGCCCTCCTTGCCCGCCCGAAGCGCGGCGCGCGCGCCGATGCCGCGCAGGCCGCGCAGGCCCTTCAGCGCGTCCTTGAGCTTGTCGATGAGGCCCTTGATGAGCTTGGCGAACTTCACCACGGTGAGCGCGGCCTTCGCCGATCCCGCGATGGCGCCCAGACCGAACGTGAACAGCGAGAGCAGGCCCGTCAGGGCGAGGTCCGCGGCCAGCTCAAGCGCCAGCTGCTGCAGCAGGTCCTTCAGGCGCTCACGCAGGATCTGGAGCTCATCGATGAAGCCCCTGAGGCGGTCCTCGAGATCCGCCGCCGCCGGCCGCAGCTCCGACAGCGAGCTGCCGAGACCATCGCGCGACTGCTGGATCTCCGAGTGCTGCGGCACGGTCAGCGCACCGATCCACGACAGACCGCCCGACGCCGTCGTGCGCGCGGTGTCGAGGGCGGAGGCGAACGAGCTCCATGCGCTCGCGGCGGAGCTCAGCTTGTCCTCGTCGCCCGTGGGGATGACGACGCCGACCTGCTGCAGGCCCCACTCGATGACCTCCTGCATCTCGCCGAGGGCGCCCGGCCATCCCGGGCCGAGGGACGACGCGACCGTGCGCTGCGACGGCTCGCGCACCTCGGACGCCGCGACGGGCGTGACGCTGGGCTGCTGTCCCGCGCCCGGCAGCTGCGCCGCGGCGTAGGTGTTCGCCGTGTTCTCCAGTGCGGCCGCGAGGATCCAGTAGCCGTTCGCGATCGACTGGGCCGACTGCAGCACGGCCTCGGCGGTGGCGTCGTAGCCGCCATCGCCCTCGTTGAAGATCTCGGCGGCGTTGTCGTCGCCGGCCATGCCGGCGTTCGCGTTCAGCGTGCTCGTGGCCGTCGCGATGGCCGACTCGATCGTGCGCGCCGCGCTGCGGAACGTCTCGGCGTCGCTCGTGATGGTCGACGCGGTGATCTCCACCAGGTTCCCGGACATGCTCACGCCCCCAGATTCATCGCGAGGTTCGACCAGTAGGTGTCCATGTCGCCGATCGCGCCCTCGTACGCCGTCAGCGCCGCCTTCGCCTGCGCATGCAGCGACTCGGCCTGCAGGCGCAGCGCCTCGGCGCCCAGCGTCCACTGCGTGAACGAGCCGAGGAACGCCGACATCGCGGGTCCCTGCCAGTCGTTGGGCAGCATGTAGGCGAAGCCCGATGCGCCGCTCTTGAGCGCGTCGCAATAGGCGATGAGTTCGCCGAGCGTGTCGACGAGTGCCTGGAGCTCGGTGACGTCCGCGCGCTGATCAGCCATCAGTGCCCGCCCTTCTCAGTCCCGGCCGCGGCGACGGGCGCCTCGAACGTGACGCTGGTCTCCATCCGCTCCGCCTGCAGCGGGGTCGCCTCGACCTGCACCTCGGTGTCGAGCCGCTCGGCCTGCAGCGTCGGCGTCGCCTCCGCCTCGGGCTTGGTCTGCTCGAGGATGCCCTCGTCGTTCTCGGCGAAGCCGGCGTCGGGCGCGTCCTCGCCGTACAGCGCGTCGACCGAGGCGGCCGAGAGGAACGGCCCCGTGCCGATCGAGTCGTCGTCACCGTCGCCGTCGGTGTCGGTGTCGCGCACCGTGCCGTTCTTGCCCGCCGCCCCGCGTGCCGTGACGGCCCCGCCGAACTGCTCCACCTCGTTGTCGCCCGCGTAGTCGCGGCCGAAGAACTCGGCCATGTCCTCGGCACGGGCCTCGCCGCGCTGCACGCCGGCCTCGAACTGCACGGCGTTCTTGCGGATCGCGGAGACGCCGGCGATGTTGCCCGTCATCGAGCGGCGCACGCCGCCCTCGGTGGTGTCATACCCCGCGGCGGCGCTGACGAGCCCGCCCTGAAGTCCCGTGAGGGCCAGTCGCACCGACTCGGACAGCGACATGAAGGTCTGCCAGTTGGTGCGGAACGAATCCGCGTCGTCGCCCTTCCAGCCGTTGAGGGTGTTCTGGACCTGCGAGTTCACCGCCGACACGTTGCCGTCGAACGTCGCGACGACGTTGCCGAGCAGCGCCGCCACCTCCGTGAGCGACTCCGCGCGAACCCTGAAATGCACCATCAGATCCCCCTCCCCAGGCAGGTTCGTCCGGCGGTGCGCAGGTCACGCACCGCCGGACGTGGTCTGTCAGCCCTGGAACGTGCCCGCGATCGCGGACTCGCTGTCCTCGTACGAGAGCGCGGCCTGGTTGAGCAGGTCACTGATGCCCTGCAGCGACTCCTTCAGCTGGATGCCGGCCTGGTCCCACTGCGAGTAGAGTTCGTTGAAGCTCTGCGAGGCCTGACCGTTCCAGTCGCCGGCGATAAGACCCTCGACGAGCGACTTGAGGTTCGACAGCTGCGACTCGATCGACTGCGATCCGCTGGACAGCTGGCCCGCGACGCTCGCAAGCGACTCGGAAGTGACCTTGATTTCCGCCATGATTCCCCCTCCGGGACGTGATGTGAGCGTCTGGCTCACAGCAAACGTAGCCGGGCGGGTTGAATCGTGCGCTGGGGAGAACTCCCCACCGCACGGGCACCCGCGTCAGGCGGGCGAGATCTCGATCCGCACGTCGCCGATCCACACGGCGTCGCCGGGCAGGACCTCGGTGCGCTCCCCGCCCGCCTCGAGCGGGATCGTGCGGTCGCCGCGCTCGATCGACGAGCCGTTGCTCGACCCGGCGTCGCCCACCAGGAGGCGGCCGCCGTCGAGGGTGAGGTAGAGGTGCACGCGGGAGACCGATCGCGTCGCGTCGTCGATCTCGATCGACTGCGCGCCCATGTTGGCGGCGGTCTGCTCCGGCCGCCGCCCGATCACCGCCGCGCCGCCCACGACGGCGCTGGCGCCCGTGGAGAACCGCAGCGCGACGCGCTCGGGCCAGCCGCGCCGCTGGGCGCGCGATCGCAGCATGGTGCGTCCCTCCGGCTCCGGCGCGCGCTCGCCGCCGGCGAGCGCCGCGCCCGACGCCGCGGGCGGCTCGTCGCGCCGCGGGCGGGGGCGCGGCTCCCACCCCTCGTCGATCTCGTCATGCTCGGGGCGGCCGAAGACCAGCTGCCCGCACTCGAGGCAGTAGCGGCTGTTGGGCTCGAGGGTCGAGCCGCAGTACACGCAACGCGCGGATGCCAAGGGAACTCCTTCGGGAAACGGCGGTCACTGCCGCAGGTCGGGCACGCGGACCTGGAGCCAGCCCTCGGGCGCCATGAGCACGCCGCCACCGGCCGTGGTCGAGCCGAGCATGAACTTGGGGATCGGCGTGCCGGTCACCTGGGTGCCGTGCAGCGCCGCGGTGGGCCGGAGCACGAGCGCGCGGCGCGCGCGCTTCGCCTCGACGAAGGGCCCGCCGAACAGCGTGGACGTCGACTCGATGTCGACCGCGCAGACGAACAGGAAACGGTCCTTCATCGTGGACAGCGCCGCATCGAGCGGCGAGTTCTTGAGGTGCTCGACGTCGTCGATGATCACCGTGAGGCGGCCGTCGACCTCCGGCAGGTACTGCGGCAGCTCGACCGGTCCCGTCGCGAACGCGTCGGCGCCGAGGACGCGCACGCCGGCCGCCGTGGCGCGCTCGGTGAGCACGGACGGGCGGGGCGCGACCACGATCGCCCGCTGGCCGCGCGCCAGCAGCTGGTCCAGGAAGGCGGCAAGCGTGGAGGAGCGCCCGGTCTGCCGCCCGCCCGACACGACGAAGCCGCCGTCGGCCGGCCAGTCCACCGTGTAGCGCGAGAGGCGGTCGCCGCCCACGGCCACGACGATCCCGTCGTCGGCGTTGCCCGCCGCGACCGCCAGCTCCATGGCCTGGCTCATCGCGATGTACCGCGGCAGCGGGTCGACCCGGAACGGGACGGGCTGGGGGACGACGCCGCCGGCGTCCGCGACGAGCTGGTCGTACGCGTCCAGCACGTTCTCGACGATCCGGCGCAGCGCGGTGGTCTGCGCCTCGCCGCTGCCGTCGCGGCCGAGGAGCGCGAACTGCGCCTCGCGGGCGTCGGCCCCGAACAGCGCGCGCCCGGGCGGCAGGTCCGTGGCGATGTCCTTCGCGTGGATGCCGGCCGAGCGGTAGTCGGCGATGTCGCGGACGGGCAGCACGTACTGCTGGTCGATGAACGTCGCGATCTTGTCGCCGGGGATCGCGCGATCGCCCGTGACGAGCACCCGCAGGCCCACTGCGGGACCCTCGCGCAGCAGCCGCATGAAGTGATCGCGGAACGTCAGCAGCGCGTCGGGGCTCATCGTCGACAGCATCCGCTCCCAGCCGTCCACCGCGACGATCGCGTACGGCAGCCGCTCCCCCTCCGCCGCGCGCGCCCGCTGCTCGCGGATGTTGCCGACGCCCGCGTCCGAGACCACGCTCTGCCGCTGGGCGAGATCGGCCAGCAGCCGCTGCATGAGGCGCGGCAGCCGCTCCCCGTCGAGCTGGGTGACGACCGCGCCGCAGTGGGGCGCATCCGCGAGCGGCAGCAGCGCGCCGTTGCCGAAGTCGCAGACGTACAGATGCGCGTCCGCCGGCGACAGGCGCTGCACGACCTGCGCGAGCAGCGTGCGCAGCGCCGAGGTCCGCCCCGACATCGCCCCGCCGACGAACAGCAGGTGCGAGTCCGTCTCGAGGCTCCACGTGAGCGTGCGCTGCGCCTGATCGGCCGGCACGTCCTCGAGCCCGAGCACGAGGTCGAACTCGCCGCGCTCCTCGCCGTCGAACCGCTCGACGGGCAGGACCGCCGGCAGCGGCATGAGCCACGGGCTGGGGCTCTTGGGGATGCCGAGCTCGCGCGTGGCCTCGCCGATGAAATTCACCAGCGCGCGCAGATCCGTGTCGTCGTGATCGCGGTTCTCGGCCTGCTTCGCCTGCGACGGGAAGCGCGGCGGGAAGCCCAGCGACTCCCACTCGATCGGCGCCTTCGGCGGCAGCACGCGCACCTCGCGCTTGGCGCCGGGGCGGATCCCCGCCACGCGCGCCGTCTGGAACGCCTCGGGGTTGGCCGCCGAGCCGGCGCGGACGTAGCCGCGGCCCGGGGTGGCCGGGCTGATGAGCGCCGCCTCGCCCGATCCGATGATGTCGCTCGAGTCGGAACGGTCCGTCACGCGCAGGGCCACGCGCAGGTTGATGTTCGACTGCATCTCGGGCGTCACCACGCCCGACGGGCGCTGCGTGGCCAGGACGAGGTTGACGCCCAGCGAACGGCCCACGCGCGCGATCCGGACGAGGCCGTCGATGAAGCCGGGCAGCTCGGTGCGCAGCTCGGCGAACTCGTCGATGACGAGCATGAGGCGGGCAAGACCGCGCCGCGCGGCGCCCTCGGGGTCCTTCGCCCACGCGGCGTCGAGGTCCTTCGCGCCCATGTCGCGCAGCACCTGCTCGCGGCGCTTGAGCTCCGCGTCCAGCGAGGCCAGCGCGCGCTCGGTCTCGCGCGCGTCGAGGTTCGTGACCATGCCGACCGTGTGCGGCAGCCGCTCGCAGTCCGCGAACGCGGAGCCGCCCTTGTAGTCGATCAGGACGAAGTTGAGCGCGTCGGGGCGGTTCACCATGGCCAGCCCCACGACGAGGGCCTGCAGGAACTCGGACTTGCCCGAGCCGGTGGTGCCGGCCACGAGCGCGTGCGGCCCGTCGCGGCTGATGTCCACCGCGAACTCGCCGTCGGCGTTGGCGCCCACCACCACGTAGGTGTTGCGGGGCTGCTGGCGCCAGCGGCGCACGAGCGGCGCGGGGTCGTCCAGATCGATGCCGAGCAGGTCGACCATCCGCACGCTCGTCGGCAGCAGCGCCTCGTCGCCCACGCCCGAGACGTGCTGGATGGAGCACAGGCTGCGCGCGATGCGCTCGGCCTGCGGCACGCTCATCCCGTCGATCAGCACGGACGCGAAGTACTCCGTCGGCGTCTCGAGGCTCGCCATCGAGGGATCGTCGTGGTCGATGATCGCGACGCTCTTGGCCTCCTCGGGCAGGCGGGAGCGATCGCTGTCGAGGGCGAGCACGTGGATGCCGTACGCCGGACCGTGCTCGAGCAGCGGCACCATGCCGGGCAGCATGCGGAAGCGGCGCGCCCCATCGATCACGACCAGGATCTCGGTGGGCGGCACGAACCCGCGCGATCCCGCCATCCGCATGCGCGTCTCCAGCGCGATCGAGACCTCGCGCAGGCGCTCGCGGCGCGTGTCGTCGTCGTTGCCGACGAGGGCGGCCACGGCGTCGGTCATGTGGACGTGCGGCAGCCACGACGCCCACGCCCAGTCGGCCTCCGCGCCGTCATCGCACAGCACCACGAGCTCGGCCTCGCGCGGGCTGCGCAGCGTGGCGAACGACGTCACCATGGAGCGGGCGAGGGCGCGCACGGCGTCCGACGGGCCCGCGATGCCGGTCACGCCCTGGCGCAGGTCCATGCCCACCGGCGCGGGGGCGACGCCCACCCGCTGCTCGGCGCCGCGATCGCGCCCGCCGCCCTCGAAGCGCACGTCGAGCGCCACCTCGGTGACGCCGACGCGCAGCAGCGCGGCGTCGGCGTCGGCGCGGCGGCGCTCCCACAGCCGCGAGAGCGGCCGCAGCGCGATGTCGCGGATGACGACCGGATCGGGCAGGCGGTACCAGTTCTCGAGGCGCTGGCGCTTGACGAGGTCGCGGATGCGCTCGGCGGCCTTCTGCACCTCGGCGATCCACTGCTTCTCGGTCTTCAGGCCCTTCTTCGCCGCGAGCTTGCGCTGCGTGAGGAACGACCCGATCACCATGATCGGGCTGGCCGCGGCCATCATGAGCATGATCGGCCGCTGGAACACGATCGCCATCGTCACGCCGAGCACCACGGGGATCACCGCCGACAGCCACGGCAACGGCGAGCCGTCCTGGTCCTCGGGCTTGTCGCCGGGCAGCACGATGGTGGGCTGCGGCTTCTGCGGCACGATACGGCTCGGGCGGTTGAACCCGCGCCCGCCGACCACGGGCGTCAGGTCGGCGTCCATGATCGGCGCGAGGCCGATCCGGAACATCACGCTGCCGATCTGCACGAGGTCGGCGGGCACGATGCGCTCGGCGTCGGCGATGCGCGTGCCGTTGACGAGCACCTCGGCGTCGCTGCCGGGGCTCACCATCGCCAGCAGCGGGTCGCTCGGCTGGCCCTGGGCGATGTGGACCGCCACGTGCGCGGGCGCGAGGGCGGGATCCGCGATGCGCAGGTCGACGCCGTCGCCGCTGCCGATCGTGATGGCCTGGCCGCGCTCGAGCGGCACGACGGTGCCCGAGAAGGGGCCGCCGACGATCTCGAGGCGCACCGTGCCGGGCGGCGGCTCGGGCGCGGCGCGCGGCGGCAGCACGGCGCCGGAGAGCAGGCCCGACTCGATCAGCGGCGTCTCGGGCGCGGCGGTCGGGGCGAGCGCGTTCGGCGCCACGCCCAGCGACTCGGCCACCTCGCCGACGGTCGTGGCCTCGTCCACATCGAGCAGCCACGAACGACTGTCGGCGCCCTGCGCGCCGTTCATCGTGAGCCGAACGCTCATCGGGCCTCTCCCATCGGTCGGTCAATCCATTCTGTCGAGCACGGCGAGCAGGCCCGTGAACACTCCCGCCGGGGCCTCCTCGGCCGGCGGCGGGGGCGGGCCCAGCGGCGTGGCGACGCGCAGGCCAACGAGGTCGGGCTCGCCGCCCTCGTCGGCCGGCTGCTGCGGCGCGGGGTCGCCGTTCGCGGCGGCCTCCTCCTCCTCCGCTGCCTGCTCCTCGGCGGCGGCCTGCGCGGCCTCGAGCTCCGCCCGCGGCACGCGCTCGGCCGCGTCGGAGTGCACGGGGGCGAGCCCCTCGGTGGGAAGGCCGACGTCCTCGTGCGGGCGCACCAGCGTGAGGGACGCGGTCACCAGGTCCGGCCCGCGGGCCAGCTGCACGCTGAACTGGTCCACGACGGCGTCGGGCTCCGGCGCGTAGCGCACCACGTCGCCGGCGCCGCAGCTGACGTGCCCGTGCAGCGCCTCGCCGCAGCCGACGATCTGCACCCCGTCGGCGTCCCCTGCCACGAACTGCGCCACGTCGAACTCCGCCGGCACCTCGGGCATCGCGGCGTACGTGGCGATCGCCCGCGGCGCGTCATCGCTCAGCTGCGAGACGGGCACCGTCAGCTCGAACGGCTGCGACCAGTCCTCGAACTGATCGGCGAACCGCAGCGACACCGTCAGCGGCCCGGAGAAGTCCGACGCAGGTCGCACGATCACGTGGGTCTCCGTGACGCTGAGCCGGGCGGCTCCGCTCGGGGCGACGGAGAACGCCTCGATCACGCCGCCGTCCGCGCACGCCTGGCACGACAGGCCCAGGTCGCTGATCGGGATGAGCAGGCTGCCGCCGGCCGGCGCCGGGTACGGGTACGCCGACACCGAGGTCTCCGGGACCTCGGGCGGCGCGAGCTGCACGACGTACTGGATGGTGGTGCTCACGCGGCCGTTCGTCATCGCGACGTCGACGAGGTCGTGACCGTACGACGGGTCGTAGGCGTCGGAGCGCGCCGTGAAGCCGTCGGGCGTGCAGTCCACGATGAGGGACGACTGCGCGCGCACCGCGCCGCAATCGACGATCCGCCATCCGTCCGCCATCGACGCCGTCACCTCGGCGAGGTACGGGATGCTCACGGCGTTCGGGCCCTCGTACAGCACCGTCCGCGGCGCGTCGTCCTCCTCGGCGGCCGCGGCCGTGCCGTGCGGCGCACCGAGGGCGATCACCGCGGCGGCGATGACCGCCGCGAGCGTGATCCTCATGCGCCCCTCCCCCGAGGCCGTCCTCACAGAAGTCGACCGGTCTACCATAGACGGTGCTCGGCCGGGGATCCGGCCGGGGCGGGGAGGATCATGAGCACCGTGCGACCGGCGGCGAGCCGCGCGACATCCGTCGTCGGCCTCGAGCCAGGGCAGCCGCGACTGCGCGCCTCCGGGCGCAAGCCGGCGCTCGGCCGCGGCGGCTGGCCGCTGCCCGAGCTCACGGCGAAGCAGCAGAAACCCAAGCCGTGGTGGCTGCACCCCGCGTTCCTCGTCTCGGCGATCCTGACCGTGCTCGCCATGGCCGGGATGACCGCGTGGATGATCGTGAGCGCCCTGACCTCGAGCGACGTGAAGGTGAGCGACATCTCCCTCTCGCTGAACAACGGCACGGCGCACATCGACTGGAGCGGCCCCGACGCCGCCTACAACCTCTACGCGGTCGGCGGCGACGGCACGGTCGTCGACCTGAGCCAGATGGTGATCCGCGGCACGGAGGCGTGGCTCCCCGCGGCGAGCGGCACCTTCGCCGACGACACGTGCTTCGTCGTGCGCAGCGCCGAGCACTCCGCGAAGGACGTGAGCCTCGTCGCCTCCGACCTCGCGGCGCAGGGCGCGCAGAGCATCTGCGTGGCCGACGCGGGATGAGGCGCGCGGCGGCGGCCCTCGTCGCCGTCGGCGCCCTCGCGCTGACGGGCTGCACGGCGGCGCCCGACCACGACGAGCCCGCCGCGCCGTCCTTCGACGTCGATCGCTACGACCCCGAGCACCCCGGGAACGGGCTGTGGCTCGTGCCGGCCGACGAGGTGATCGCGCAGGTCACCCACGCCGTCCGCGAGTCCCCGTCCGTGCGGTACAGCGGCACGGTCACCGAGCTCATCACGCCCGCCGAGGGCGACCCGCACCCGGGCCGCACGATCACCGTGGAGTACGAGGGCTCGGCCGACGCGCGGCGCGCCACGCTGCGGGCCGACGATGTGCGCTCCGAGGTGGTCACCGTGGACGGCGACACCTACGTGCGGGGCAACGGCGCGTACGCCGCGCAGATCGGCACGCCCGAGGTCACGTCCGGGTGGGTCTGTGTGCGCTCCGCCGAGGCGCTGCTGGCCGATTGGGCGCCGCTGCTGGACCCCGCCGATCTCGTCGAGAGCCTCCTGACGGGCGCGGAGTCGATCGCGGTGATGGAGCCGCCGGCGGACGCCGAGCGCACCACGATCTACCTCGGCACGGGCGATTCGCCGCAGGGGAAGCTCACCGTGTCGTCGGTCGGGGCGCCGCTGCCGCACGACTTCGTCGCGGGCGACGTGTCCGGCGACGGGCGCTTCAGCTTCCAGGACTGGGGCGCCGAGGTGGCCGTGGCCGCCCCGACGCCGGTCGTCGTCACCTGCGGCTGAGCCGCGGCGCGGGGGCCGGGCGTCGGCCGGGCGCTATCGCGCGGTCGCAGGCCGGGCGGGTGCAGGCGTGTCGGGCAGTAGCGCGGCGCGGGCCGGCCCCGCCCCGCCGCGACTCAGCGCAGCGAGCGTGCGACGGCGAGGACCCGATCGATCGACTCCTCCTCGCCGACCGAGATGCGCACGCCGTCCGGGAAGGGGCGCACGACGAGCCCCGCGGCGTCGAACGCCTCCGCAACCGCCGGGTCGCTCGTCGGGAGCCACACGAAGTTCGCCTGCGAGTCCGGCACGTCCCAACCGGCCGCACGCAGGCCCGCGAGCAGCCGCTCGCGACGCTCCACGAGCGCCGCGACGCGCGCGATGACCTGGTCCTCGTGCGCGAGGCTCGCGATGCCGGCCGCCTCGGCCTGCGCCGTGACGGAGAGCGGGATCATGGTCGACCGGGCGCCGTCGAGCACGCGCGGGTGCCCGATCGCGTACCCGAGGCGGAGCGCCGCCAGGCCGTACGCCTTCGAGAACGTCCGCAGCACGACCACATTCGGGTGCGCCTCGAACACGCGCTCACCGAGCCCGTCGACGGCGTCGGCGTCCGTGACGAACTCGGCGTAGGCCTCGTCCAGCAGGATCAGCACGTCGGCGGGGACGCGCGCCACGAACGCCGCGAACTCGGTGCGCGTGATCACGCGTCCCGTCGGGTTGTTGGGCGTGCACAGCAGGATGCAGCGGGTGCGATCGGTCACCGCGGCCGCCATCGCGTCGAGGTCGTGCCCGCCGTCCGCGCGGCACGGCACCTGCACGCTCGTCGCGCCGGCGACGAGGACGAGCCCGGGATAGGCCTCGAACGAGCGCCACGCGTAGACCACCTCGTCACCCGTCGACGCCGCCGCCTGCAGGAAGGCGGCCAGCAGCGACACGCTGCCCGCCGCCACCAGCACGTGGTCGGCGTCGACGCCGTACTTCTCGCCGAGGGCCGACCGCAGGCGCGCGGCGGTCGCGTCCGGGTACCGGTTCAGCGCGGTGTGCGCCCGCAGGGCCTCGACCACACCGGGCAGCGGGTCGAACGGGTTCTCGTTGCTCGACAGCTTGAAGCCGTCCGCGGCGGCCGGCCGTCCCTGCTTGTAGGGGGGCAGCGCGGCGATCTCCGGCCGGATGCGGGGAAGGATGGGCTCGCTCGTCACGCGACGATCCTATGGGGAAGCGTCCATACCCCTTCCGCGGGGGCGATGCCACACTGGGGTCATGGGTTTCCTCATCCGATCGATCGTGAACGGCTTCGGCATCTGGGTGCTGACGCTCATCCCGTTCCTGCAGATCACGGTCACGCCGTTCCCGCCGGGAGGGGACCTGCAGCTCGTCCTCACGCTCGCCCTGCTGGGCGCGCTGTTCGGGCTGGTGAACACCGTGATCGGGACGATCATCAAGATCGTCGCGTTCCCGCTGTTCATCCTCACGCTGGGCCTGATCTCACTGCTGCTGAACGGCGTGCTGCTGCTCATCACGGGGTGGATCACCAGCTCGTGGGGCTGGGGCCTCGGCACCGGCGACTTCTGGCCCGCGGTGCTGGCCGGCATCCTGCTCAGCATCATCAACTGGCTGTTCGGCATCATCCTCCGTCCTCAGACGAAGCGTCGTCGCTGACGCCGGAGGAGCCGCGCGCGACGGGGATCGCCAGCTCGCGCTCGGCGAACTCGGCGCGGTACTCCGTGAACTCCACCCGCACGGCCGATGCGCGCAGCTCCGCCAGCGCCTCGCGGAAGGCATCCACCCGGACGTCCGCGCTCTCGTCGACCATCCCCACCGTGTCGACATAGTCGTCCAGCCGGTGCGCGGGCATGGCGATGTCGCCCTCCTCCTCGGGATGCGCGACCCGCTCGACCACGAGGCTCTGCGGGGCACCGGTGCCCGCCGGCATCCCGCCCGTGGCGAGCAGCGCGATGGGGTCGTCGCGATGGCGCACCTGCAGCGACAGCGTGTCGTCGCCGAGGTCGGCATCGACGGGCGATCCGAGCCCCACGAGCGTCTGCACCCGGTAGTCGGCCTGGGCGGCCAGGCGCACGCTGATCATGGCGCCCTGGCTGAACCCGTACGCGTGCAGCACGTCGCCCGGCTCGGCTCCCGCCGCGGCGAGCGCCGACATGGTCGCGGTGAAGGACGCGGAGGTCCTCCCGAAGTACAGGTCCCCGTTGGACGGCCAGTTGAACGTGTTCCGCTCACCCACCGACGTGCCCGCGAGGTACACCGCGAACTGGTTCGTGCCGTCCGCCATCGCGTACTTCTCGACGCGGATCTGCGCCGTCCCGTCGCTGTCCGGGATGCGGCTGGCGGCCTCGGCGAGGGTCTGCGGCACCGTCGTCACCCCGGAGCTCACCTCCCGCGCGACCGCCGGAGCGCTCTGCCCGCGCAACCGCGCCCCGGCGGGGATCACCCCCATGCGGGCGTCGCGATTGGCGAGGGCGACCATCCGAATGAACCCCGCCGCGCCCGCGCCGAGCAGCCCCGCGACCGCGTCGGTCCACTGCTCGTCGCTCCCGTAGTCCTCCTCCCACGCCGCCAGCACCGCCAGCGCCTCGTCGTACGCCTCGCTGTTGGTCTCGGCCAGCTCCCGCAGCCGCGCCTCGAGCGTCGCGCGCTCGGCGGCCCCCGCGACGTCGTGGAAGCCGTCGTGGAACCAGGACAGCTCCACCCGGAACATCAGATCGGCGATCTCGTAGGCGTCGGCGGTCGTGCGGATGCGCGCCGCCATGTCGTCGAGGGCGCGCGCGGCGAGCACCATCCGGTGGCGCAGCTGATCGACCTGCCAGCCGCACGCGTTGCCCAGCTGCGGTGCCCACCAGAGCCGATCGATCGCCGCGCGTGCCCCGCCCGCGCCCGCGTCCGCCCACCCGCTCGCCCACGCGAGCTGATCGGCCAGCTCGCGCAGCGACGCCGGGTCGACGGCGATCGCACCGCCCGAGCGGATGTCGATCGACACCTCAGCCCTCCCCCCGCGCCGCCACCGCCCGGACCGTCGCCGCCGCACCCGCGGTCTCGTCCCCGAGACTCAGCAGGTCCTTCTCGTGGCGAAGCAGCTCCTCGCGGGCCAGCTCACCCGCGGGCGACTGCCACGCGGCCATGATCCGCGCGCGACCGATGATGTCGACCGCGGCACGCAGGTCGGCGGCCGCCCGATCGAGAAGTCCCGCCGCGTCCTCCGCGATCGCCATGACATCCGCCGCATCCACCGTGTCTCCCTTCCGGCCGCTCGTTGCATCCACGATCCGACGCCGGCGCGGTCGCGTGTTCCGGATGCGCCGATCTGTGGATCGATCCGGCGTCATCTCGTCCTGTGAGCGGCCCTTCCCTCTTGGGCGCGGCACCGCGGAGCGCCAGAATGTCCGCATGCCCTCCTCGGATGCGTTCCGCGTCGTCTTCGTCTGCACCGGCAACATCTGCCGCTCCCCGATGGCCGAGATCGTGCTGCGACACCTCGCGACGGCATCCGGCGTGGGCGATCGCCTCGTCTCCAGCAGCGCCGGCACGGGCGACTGGCACGTCGGCGAGCGCGCCGATCGCCGCACGATCGCCGCGCTGCAGCGGCGCGGATACGACGGGTCGCGCCATCGCGCCCGCCAGTTCAGCACGGGCGGCTTCGTCGGCAACGACCTCGTCGTCGCACTCGATCGCACGCACGAGCGGATCCTGCGCACGTGGGCGCGCACGGAGGAGGACCGCGACAAGATCGCGCTGCTGATGTCGTTCGATCCGGACGCCACGGGGCCGGACGTGCCCGACCCCTACTACGACGACGACGATGCCTTTGATCACGTGCTCGGTATGATCGAACGATCCGGCCGGGCGCTGTTCCGTCAGCTCGAGCCCGCCCTCCGTCCGCGATCCTGAGGACCTCCGTGAGCGATTTCCCGCCCCAGCCCCTGAGCCCGCTCGACGGCCGCTACCGTGCCGCCGTCTCGCCGCTGGCCGAGTACCTGTCCGAGGCGGGTCTGAACCGAGCGCGGGTCGAGGTGGAGGTCGAGTGGATCATCACCCTCACCGACAACGCCCTGTTCGGCAGCCAGCCGCTGCCCCTGGAGACGAAGCAGCGCCTGCGCGCCCTGTACCTCACCTTCGGGCAGGAGTCGATCGAGTGGCTCGCCGAGAAGGAGGCCGTCACCCGTCACGACGTGAAGGCCATCGAGTACCTCGTGCGCGAGCGCCTGTCGGAGCTCGGGCTCGACGCGATCGCCGAGCTGACCCACTTCGGGTGCACGAGCGAGGACATCAACTCGCTCGCCTACGCACTCACGGTCAAGCGCGCCGTGTCGCTGGTGTGGCTGCCGAAGCTCAAGGAGGTCGTCGCGACCCTGCACGCGCTCGCGCAGGAGCACGCCGACGCGCCCATGCTCTCGCGCACGCACGGCCAGCCCGCCACGCCCACCACCATGGGCAAGGAGCTGGGCGTGTTCGCCTGGCGCCTGGAGCGCGTGATCGCGCGGATCGAGCGCGTCGAGTACCTCGGCAAGTTCTCCGGCGCGACCGGCACGTGGTCCGCCCACATCGTGGCCGCACCGCAGGTCGCCTGGCCGAACATCGCCCGCGGCTTCGTGGAGGGCCTGGGGCTCACCTTCAACCCGATCACGACGCAGATCGAGTCGCACGACTGGCAGGTCGAGCTCTACGACGCCGCCAAGCACGCCGGGGGCATCCTGCACAATCTGGCGCAGGACATCTGGACCTACATCTCGCTCGGCTACTTCGCGCAGATCCCGGTCGCCGGCGCCACCGGGTCGTCGACGATGCCGCACAAGATCAACCCGATCCGCTTCGAGAACGCCGAGGCCAACCTCGAGATCGCCGGCGGCCTGTTCACGACGCTTGCGCAGACGCTCGTGACCTCGCGACTGCAGCGCGACCTGACCGACTCGACCACGCAGCGCAACATCGGCGTCGCGTTCGGGCACTCGCTGCTCGCGCTCGACAACCTGCAGCGCGGCCTCGGCGAGATCTCGCTCTCGCGCGACGTGCTGCTGGCCGACCTCGACGGCAACTGGGAGGTGCTCGGCGAGGCGATCCAGACCGTCGTGCGCGCCGAGGTCGTGGCGGGCCGCTCGCAGATCTCCGACCCGTACGCGCTGCTCAAGGATCTCACCCGCGGCCGCCGCGTCGGGGCGGAGGACCTCGCCGAGTTCGTGCGCGGCCTCGACATCGGCGACGAGGCGAAGGAGCGGCTGCTCGCCCTCACCCCCGCCGGCTACACCGGCCTCGCGGAGCAGCTCACCCGCACCTACCTCTGACCCGGCCGCCCGGCGCTTCGGGTTCCGTGGCGCGGGGTCCTGGTGCTGCGCGGGGTGCTGGTGCGAAGCGCGCGACCGGCCCGAGCGCTGATCGACCCAACGAAGGAGATTCGCCCCAGCGGAGGACGAATCCGGCCGATCGATCCTTCGCTCAGGGATTTCTCCTTCGCTCGGCTGTGGAGGAGATGGGCTTCAGCGGGTGACCGGCTCTCGCGGAGGAGATCGCGCCAGCGAAGGAGATTCGCCCCAGCGAAGGACGAATCCGGCCGATCGATCCTCCGCACGGGGATTTCTCCTTCGCTCGCGGCGCCGACTACCCTCCGGGCAGCCGCGGAACCGGGCGCATGACGCCGGCCAGGGGAACCGCGCCGCGGCGCGCGATCGGCCCCTGCGGAGGAGATGTGATCGAGCGGGCGCGATCGTCCCAGCGAAGGAGATCTACTCCATCGGAGGACGAATCCGGCGAATCGGTCCTCCGCTCGGGGATCTCTCCTTCGCTCGGGCCGCCCACCGCCTGCGCCGCCCACCACCGCCCGCGCCGCGAACCCCGCCCAACCCGGCACAACCCCGCGAACGGGGTCAGGCGCCCAGCGCGCCGACGGGGCGCCCGGCGTCGATCAGCGGGTCCCCGTCCACGAGGAGGCGGCCGGACGGGACGCGAAGGTCTTTGACGATGTCCCAGTGCAGCGACGACTCGTTGACGCCCCCGCACTGCGGGTAGGCGCGACCGAGCGCGATGTGCACGGTGCCGAGGATCTTCTCGTCGATGAGCAGGTCACCGGTGAGCGTGCGCACGGCCGGATGGGTGCCGATGCCGAGCTCCCCCACGCGGCGGGCGCCGGCATCGGTGTCGAGCAGGCACTCGGCCAGGCCGGCCCCGCGCGCGGCGGCGACCTCGACGACGCGGCCGCCCTCGAACGCGAGGCGGAGGTCCCGGATCTCCGCGCCGGCGAACCAGAACGTGCCGGGGAAGGCGATGTGGCCGGTCACGTCGGTCTCGACCGGCGCGGTCGCGATCTCGCCGTCGGGCAGGTTCGCCTCCCCGGCGAAGCTCACCCATCGGCGTCCCGCCACGCTCAGCGTCAGGTCGGTGTCGTCGGAGAGGATCCGCACCTCGGCGGCACGCTCGAGATCACGGCACAGCGCGTCCCAGCGCGTGCGCAGCGCGGGCCAGTCGGACAGCGCGCCGTCGAAGAACTCGGCCAGCAGCGTCTCGTACGGCACCCCGATCAGCGCGGCCCACTCGGGCGTCGGCACCCGCACGAGCGCCCAGCTCGTGTGCTGCCAGCGCGCGGTCGACACGACGCCCTTCGCGCGCCGCTGCGCGGCGAGCCGCCGCTCGTCGGCCGGCTCGCCCTCCGGCACCACCATGCCGCGGAACGACACGTGCACGTCGGCCCACTCCATCGCCCACAGCTCGATCGGAGCGGGGGTGGCGAGCACCTCCTCGGCGGCGAGCGCGACGGCCGCGCGATCGTAGCGCTCGTCGGCGTCGACCACCTGGGGCAGGCCGCCGCGGCGGTACACCTCGGCGACGAGCGCGCGCACCCCGGGCTCGGTGGAGGCGTCGGTGCGGAACACGCTCACCCGCGTGCCGGCGCCCACGCCGTGCGCGGTGCACAGCTGCTCGGCGAGACGCAGCCAGCGGGGATCGGTCATGGTGTCCTCCGGGAGGCGCGGCGGGCGTTGAGGGGGGCGAGGGCGCGGTACAGCTCCACGTAGTCCGCGTGGTCGGCGCGCAGCGGCCCGGCCGCATCGCCGGGTGTGACGCCGTCGCGCATCCGGATCCATGCCGCGGCGTCCCGCGGCGAGGCGACCAGACCCACACCCAGCGCGGCGAGGATGGCGTCGCCGAGGGCCGCGCCGTCGCTGTCGGCCACCTCCTGCGCGAGGCCCGTGAGGTCGCTCACGGTCTGGGTCAGGATCGGGTTCTTGGTGCCGCCGCCGATGGCGACGAGGCGGTCCGGCCGCAGCGCGGCGCTCTCGTACGCGTCGAGCGCGTGCGCCACGGAATGGGCGATGCCCTCGATGAGCGCCCGGGCGAGATCACCGCGGTCGGTGTCGAGGCTGATGCCCACGAACGCGCCGCGGGCGTCCGGATCGTGCACGGGCGTGCGCTCGCCGCTCAGATGCGGCAGCGCGAGGACGCCGCGTGCGCCCGGCGGCGATGTGCTCGCCAGCGCCACGAGCTCGGCGAACAGCGCATCGTCGCCCGCGGCGGGGTCCAGGCCGAGCGCGTCGCAGACCCACCGCGTCGCGGTGCCGGCGGTGGACGTGCCGCCCGCGACCACGTAGGTACCGGGGAACAGGAACGGCGCCGACCACAGCACTCGATCGGAGATGGGGCGATCGGCGACGCGGATCATGAAGGTGCTCGACCCGTACATGAGCATCATGTCTCCCGGCGCCGCGACCGACGCCGCGAGCGCCTCCGACGGCGCATCGGCGGCCCCGGCGACCACGGGCGTGCCCGCCGGGATGCCGGTCTCGACGGCCGCCGCATCGGTCACCCGCCCCACGACCTCGTGCGACCAGGCCAGCCGCGGCAGCTTCTCGCGCGCCACGATGCCGGCCAGGTCGGCCGCCCACTCGTCCGCGGCGGCGTCGTAGAGGGGGTGGAAGTAGCCGGCGGTCGCGCGATCCATCACGACCTCGCCGGTGAGCCGGGCGACGAGGTAGCTCTCGCAGGTGAGGTACCAGCGCGTGCGGGCGGCGACCTCGGGCTCGTGGCGCTCGACCCACAGCACCTTCGGTCCGGAGGACTGGCTCGTGAGCACGTTGCCGGATCGGCTCAGCAGCTCGTCCTCGCCGAGCAGCTCCGTGAGCTCGTCGATCTCGGCCTGCGCCCGCGTGTCGACCCCGTACAGGATCGCGGGGCGCAGCGGGCGCAGGTCCGCGTCGACGGGCAGGACGCAGGGGCCGATGCCGCTGGCACCGACCCCCGCGATCCGGTCGCCGGGTCCGACGGCGGCCGTCAGCTCGCGCGCGACCGCGGCGAAGTCCGCCCACCACACCGCGTCGGCGTCGTGCTCGACCCAGCCGGGCGCCGGTGTCGCGATGCCGTGGCGGCGTCGTGCGCGGGCGCGCACGACGCCGGACGCGTCGACCAGCACGCCCTTCGTCTCGAACGTGCCGATGTCGATGCCGAGCAGCAGCTCCGCCATGGGTCCTCCCGCGATCAGCGCGCCGCGCGCGCGGCCGCCATCAGCTCGCTCACCCGACCGGGGTCGACCCGGTTCTCGAAGCGGCCGTCCTCCTTGAAGTAGGTGCCGACGATCGCCGCGTCGGCGATCGCGAGCTGGTCGGCCACGTTGTTCGCGCGGACGCCGGTGTTCACGATCACCGGGGTGTCGCCGGCGTTGTCCTTCACGATCTGCAGCGTGCTCGTGTCGGTGGGCGCCCCGGCGGTCAGGCCGGAGACGCACAGCCCGTCCGGGCGGCAGTTGAACACCGTCGATCGTGCGATGTCGGCGAGCGTGCGGGAGCCGAGGTACGACGCGGCCTCGGGGACGATGTTGTACAGCAGTCGCACGTCCTTGCCGCCGACGGCGAGCCGGTGGCGCGCGGTGCGGCCGACGTTCGTGTCCCACGTGCCGAAGTCGGAGGCGTACACGCCCGTGAAGATCTCGCGCACGAAGGCCGCCCCCGTCGCCACCGCGAGGTCGATCGACCGCACGGCGTCCCACAGGACGTTGACGCCGAACGGCACGGTGATCTCGCTGCGCAGCTCGCCGATGATGCGCGCCATGGTGATCGCGGTGATCGGCTCCGTCTCGGTGAGGTACGGCAGGCTGAACTCGTTGGAGATGAGGATGCCGTCCACACCGCCCTCCTGGAGCCCGGCGATCTCGCGACGCGCGTACTCCACGATCGCGTCCACGCCCCCGCCGTCGTAGTGGGGGTCACCCGGCAGGGCGGGCAGGTGGCACATCGCGATGACGGGCTTGCGGACGGGGAAGACCTCTTCCAACCAGGACACGAACGACTCCTTTGTTTCTGTGGCCGCGACGCGACCGGTGATGCGCGCGCCCGCGGGCGCGACGATGGGGTGGCGATCGCCTCAGGCGGCGTTCGCGCTCTTCCAGCTCTCGAGGAACCGCAGCAGGGCGGTGGCCCCCGGATCCTGCAGCCCGATGCTGCGCTCCTGCAGCCACGAGGCCCGGCCGCGCCGCGACTGCATCCCGCGGGTGTCCTCGACGCCCTTCGCGGCCGCGGCGATCGCGGCGTCGAGGGCCGCGGCGGCGTCCGGTGCCGACGCGATCGCCTCGCCGGCGGGCACGAGGGCGTCGAGGATCGTCTTGTCGCCGAGCTGTGCCTTGCCGCGCTGCGAGATGTTGTCGGCCGCGGCGGCCACGAACCGCCCGGCGAGCTCGACGCTCACGTCGGTCTGATCCGCGAGCAGGCGCGACCCCGCCAGCAGGCCGCCCGCCACCAGCGCCGCCATGGTCGACGGGTTGGCGTTCGCGAAGGCGCGGGCGCACGTGCGGATGACGTCGGCCGGGGTGACGTCCTCCGGCACGGTCCCCAGCGCCGCCGCCACGGCATCGGCACCGGCCGAGACCGTGATGCCGAGGTCGCCGTCGCCCAGCTGCTGATCGAGATCGCGCAGCTCGTCGGCCGATCCCTTCACGGTCTCCAGCGCGGCCGTGATCGCGCGTGCCAGGTCGTGTCCCTTCATCGCTCACGCCTCCTGGAAGAACGGCGACTGCGCGGGCGCGTCCAGCAGCGCGAGACGCTCGTCGTTCAGCGCGAGCAGCGAGATCGACGCACCCGCCATCTCGAGGCTCGTCGCGTACTCGCCGACGTAGGCGCGCTCGATCGTGATGCCCAGCTCGGTGGCGATCAGGTGGACGCGCCGGTACAGCACGTACAGCTCCTCGAGCGGCGTGGCCCCGAGCCCGTTCACGAGCACGGCGACGCGATCGCCGGAGCTCAGCTCCAGGTCGTCGATGATCGGGCGCACCAGGTGCTCGGCGATCTCGTCGGCCGTCTCGAGCGGGCCGCGGTGGATGCCGGGCTCGCCGTGGATCCCGATGCCGATCTCCATCTCGCCGTCCGGCAGCTCGAAGCTCGGCTGCCCGGTGGCCGGGAAGATCATGGGCGACAGGCCGATCCCCATGGTGCCGGTGTGCTCGACGATGTCCTCGGCGATGCGCGCCACCGTGTCGAGGTCATCGCCGCGCTCGGCGGCCGCCCCGGCGGCCTTGTAGGCGAAGAAGATGCCGGCGACGCCGCGGCGGTCGTGCTTGCGCTCCTTCGGCTGGCTGGCGACGTCGTCGCGCCCCAGCACGGTGCGCGTCGGGATGCCCTCTAGCTCGGCGAGGTCCGCGGCCAGGTCGAAGTTGAACACGTCGCCGCCGTAGTTGCCGTAGAGGTACAGCACGCCCGCGCCGCCGTCGACCGCCTTGGTCGCCTGGAAGCACTGGTCGGACGACGGCGAGGAGAACACGTTGCCGATCGCCACGCCGGAGCACAGCCCCTTGCCCACGTACCCCTTGAACAGCGGCAGGTGGCCGGAGCCGCCGCCGGTGACGATCCCGACCTTGCCCGCCACGGGCGCGTCGGCCCGCACGAGGATCCGCGGGTCGTCGCCCGGGGTCTTCACGAGCTGCGGGTGCGCGAGCAGGATGCCGTCGATCATCTCGTCGACGAAGGCCTCGGGGGCATTGATGATCTTCTTCACGGTCGCGTACCGTCCTTCTTTCTCTGCGTGGCGATCGCCACGGTTTCGCTTGCCGGCGGCGCGGCTGCCCGCCGCCGCCGGAATCGGATCTGATCGAGCACCATGACGACGATGAGGATCGCGCCCTGGGCGATCGCGTACTCGTAGGCCGACAGCCGCAGCGCGGTGAACCCGCTCGAGACGACCTGCAGCGTGAGGGTGGCGAGTACCACGCCCGTCACCGTCGCGAATCCGCCGTTCGGGTTGGTCCCGCCCAGGACCGCGATCACGATGACGAGCAGCACGTAGCTGGCGCCGTAGTCGGCGTTGGCGGTGCCGTGGCGGCCGAGGAAGATGATCCCCGCCACACCGCCGAGGAGCCCCGAGACGAGGTACACGCTCATCAGGGTGCTGCGGCTGCTGATGCCCGAGTAGCGGCTGGCCGTCGGGTTCGCGCCCTGCAGCTGGATCTTGCGCCCGAGCGCGGTGGCGTTGATGAGCACCGCGACGAGGATCGCGACGACGATCAGCAGCAGGAACAGCACGGGGATCCCCGCCACGGTCGCCCGCGCCATCGACGTCATCGCGGCTGGCGCCCCCGAGATCGTCACGCCGTCGGTGGCCACGATCGCCAGGCCGTTGAACAGCTGCATCGTGCCGAGCGTGGTGAGGATCGGGGTGATGCCCACCACGCTGATGAGGAAGCCGTTGATGGCCCCGCACGCGAGCCCCGTGAGCAGGCCGACGAGCATGATCACCGGCCCCATCGCGTGCGCGGCCGCCTCCCCCGAGCTCGCGGCGATCGACGCGTACAGCGTCGACATCACGATCGCGGCGCCGCTGGCGACGGCCGGCAGCGACAGATCGATGCCGCCGGTGAGCATCGCGAGCATCATCGCCAGCGCGAGGATGCCGATCTCCGGCGCGGCCACGCCGATCGTCTGCAGGTTGAGGGGGTTGAGGAAGATGCCCGGCCGCAGGATCGCGAACAGCGTGAAGGTGAGCACGAGCAGCACCACCATGCGACCGGTGCCGCGGGACACGTGCACGCGCTCGATGAGGCTCGACCCGCGCGCGTCGATCTGCCGGTTCGCGCGCGTGATGGGTGCCGATCCGTTGCCGCTCATGCGACGCTCCCTTCCTCGACGATCGGCGCTCGGCGCTTCGAGCGGGCGGCGGCGAGGGCCTGGATGCCGACGCCGACGATCAGCAGCACGCCCACCGCGGCGCGCTGCCACGTGCTGGGGATGCCGACCAGGACGAGGTTGTTGTTGATCAGCTGGACGAGGACGACGCCGAGCACCGTGCCCAGCACCGAGCCGCGCCCGCCGAAGATCGACGCGCCGCCGAGCACGACGGCCGCGATGATGTCGAGCTCGGTGCCGACGAGCGTCTGCGGGTTGGCGTTCTTGCCGAGGATCACGTAGATCATGCCGCCGAACGCGGCGAGCGCGCCCACCAGCACGTACAGCAGGATCTGGGTGCGCACCACCTTGATGCCCACCCGTCGCGCGGCCTCGATGTCGCCGCCGATCGCGAAGATGCTGCGGCCGAACGTCGTGTACCGGAGCATCCACCACACGAGCGCCGTGACGAGGACGACCGGGATGATCACGGCGTGCAGGTGCCCGCCGCCCGGGATGTCGACGAGGTGCGCGTCCGCGGCGTCCCGGACGCTGGCCGGCAGCTTCCCCGCCGAGATGTAGGTCGACCCGATGTAGGCGATCAGGATGCCCTTGATGATCCCCTGCGTGCCGAGCGTGACGATCAGCGTCGGCAGCCGGAATCGCGCGATCACCGCCCCGTTGACGAGGCCGAGCAGCGCGCCGATCACCAGGGCGATCGCGAAGACCCCGACGATCGTGGGATCGAAGCTGGCCTCGGACGACCAGGCGATCGTCGTGTACGCGGCGAAGATCGCGATGGCCGGGAACGACACGTCGATGCCGCCGGAGATCATGATGAGCAGCACGCCCAGCGCGAAGATCAGCGGCACCATCGAGCTGCGCACGAGCGCGAAGAAGTTCGACGGCGTGAGGAAGGCGGGGCTCGCGACCGCCATGGCGACGATCACGACGAGGATGACGGCGACGAGGATGCCCTCGTTGTGCGTGCCGCGCAGACGGCGCAACCGGTCCATCAGGCGGCCATCCTCTCCTGGATCGTGTCGAGCTCGATCTCCTCGCCCGCGAGCTCCGAGACGATCCGCCCGCCGCGCACGATGAGCACGCGATGGCAGTTCGCCACGAGCTCGGGGATGTCGTCGGAGATCACGATGATGCCCATGCCGGACGCCGCCTGCTCGCGCAGGATCGTGAAGATCTCCTCTTTCGAGCCGATGTCCACGCCGACCGTGGGCCCGTTGAGCATGAGCACGGCCGGCTTGAGGTCGAGCCACTTGGCGATCACCACGCGCTGCGCGTTGCCGCCGGAGAGGCTGCGGACGGGGGCCTGCACGTTCGGCGCCTTCACGCGCAGCCGCGCGAACAGGTCCGAGATCGACGCGGCGATGCGCTTGCGGTCCAGCAGCAGCGCCTTTCCGCGGTAGGCGTCGAGGGAGGCGGCCACCATGTTGTCGGCGATCGGCTTGTCCAGGAACAGCCCCTGCGTGAGGCGGTCCTCGGGGACGTAGCCGATGCGCGCGCGCACGGCATCGCGAATGGAACGGATCCGGTGCGCGGTGCCGTCCACCGTGATCGTGCCGGTGTCGGCCGGGCGCACCCCGAAGATCGCGTCGGCGATCTCGCCGCGGCCCGATCCGAGCAGGCCGGTGATGCCCAGGATCTCGCCGCGCCGCAGCGCGAACGACACGTCGTGGAACGCGCCGGCGCGCCCGAGCCCCTCGACCTCGAGCACGACGGGCGCGTCCGCGTCGACGACGTCCACGTGGCGCTCCTCGCTGACGTCGCGGCCCGTCATGGCGCGGGCGATCGATCGGCCGGTGTGCTCCGATGCGGGGCCCGAGGCGACGACCTCGCCGTTGCGCAGCACCGTGACGTGCTGCGAGATCTGCAGCACCTCGTCGAGCTTGTGGCTGACGAACACGATCGCCACGCCGCGCTCCTGCAGCCGCCGCACGATCGCGAACAGGCGGCGCACCTCGGAGTGGGTCAGGGCGGTGGTCGGCTCGTCCATGATCAGCACGCGCGCCTCGCCGACGAGGGCACGGCAGATCGCGATGAGCTGCCGGTCGGCGACGGTGAGGTCCTCGACGTCGGCGTCCAGGTCGATCGTGAGCCCGAGGTCCGCGACGATCGCCTCGGCCGCCGCCCGGATGCGGCGGCGCGAGGAGAGCTTGCGGCGATCGGCGAGCTCGCTCAGCATCGCGATGTTCTCGGCGGCGGTGAGGTTGGGGAACAGGGAGAAGTCCTGGTAGATCACCTGCACGCCGGCGCGGATGGCGCCGGTGGGGGTCATGTGGTCGTGCGCCTGCCCGTCGATCGTGATCGTGCCCGAGTCCGGTCGTTCGACGCCGCTGATGATCTTGATCAGCGTGGACTTGCCGCTGCCGTTCTCCCCCGCGAGGCAGTGCACCTCGCCCGGTTCGAGCGACAGCGACACCCGCTTCAGCGCGTGCACGCCGCCGTAGGTCTTGACGATGTCCTGCACCCGCAGGACGGCACCGTCGGTCATGTTCTCGCTCTTTCTCGCACCCCGGTGAGCGGGGCGACGCCGCATCGGGCGCGCCCCGCTCACCGGCGGATCGGGCAACCGATCAGAAGTCGTACTCGGCGATGTTGGAGGCGTCGACGGCGAGCGCCGCGTCACCCGCGAACACGTTGTCCGCGCCCTCCACGTCGAGCTTGACGAGCGACTCGTAGCCCTCGATCCCGAGGTCGGTGCCCTCCTCGATCGTGCCGCCCTCGGCGAGGATCTTCGCGATCGCGAGCTGGGCCTTGCCCGCCAGGGCCGGGTCCCAGAAGAAGATCTTGTCGATGGCGCCCGTCTCCACGTAGCTCGAGGCGACGGACGGGATCGAGGTGCCCATGACGCAGACCTCGTCGGTCTTGCCGGCCTCCTCGACGGCACGGGCGATGCCGACCACGTCGGTGCCCGCCGAGCCCTGGAAGCCCTTGATGTCGGGGTACTTCGCGAGGATCTCCTTCGCCTTGTTGTAGGCGACCTCCTCGTTCTCCTCCGACTCGATCGGGTCCTCGAGGCGCGTCATCTCGGGGTAGTTCTCCTCCTGGTTGGCGAGCGCACCCGCCACCCACTCCGAGTGCGAGCCGTTGGTGAGGCGGCCGACCATCTGGACGTACCCGCCCTCCTCGCCCATGCACTCCGCGAGGTTGTCCATGATCTGGCGGCCGTACGCGCCGTTCTCGAAGCCCTCGATGTCGATGTCGGCGCCCTCGACCCCCGCCGCCTCGTGCGTGACGACGATGATGCCGGCGTCGCGCGCCTCCTGCAGGGTCGAGGCGATGCCGGCGACGTCGTTGGGGACGACCGTGATGGCCGTCGGCTTCTGGGCGATCAGGTTCTGGATGATCTCGACCTGGCCCTCGTTCGTCGCGGCGGACGGGCCCTCCTGCCGGGCGTCGAGACCGGTCTCGGCCGCCCACTCGTCGACGCCGACCTCCATGCGGTCGAACCAGCCGATGCCGGTCGCCTTGACGACGGTCACGTACGCGCCGGCCTCGCCACCACCGCCGCCGCCGGTGCCGGCGTCGCCGCCTCCGGTGCCGGCGCCGGTCGTGCCGCAACCGGCGAGGAGACCGAGCGACGCCAGGGCGACGCCCGTGACCACGAGCTTCTTGTTCATCTGCACTCCTTTGTGAGCTGAAACGACTACGCGTCGTCGCATGCGGGACACCACGGCTCCAGGGACTCGCCGGATGTGCCGTCACAGTAGCGCAAAGCGCGCACCGCAACCAAGGAAATCGCGCAAGAAATCTTTGATTCATGCATGCATCCACGCACCGAGTGCGCGCAAACGCGCAGCCGGTGCGTGATATGCTCGCGACGTATCCCGCCGAACGCCGACGATCGGCGAGGAGAGGACGACATGTCGCGCGATGCTGAGATCGTCGACCTGCTGCAGCAGCACGGATACCTGTCCGTGGCGCAGCTGGCCGAGCACCTCGAGGTGACCGCTTCCACGGTGCGCCGTGCGCTCGATCGCCTGCAGGGCATGGACCTCGTGCAGCGCACGCACGGCGGCGCGCGCGCGACGAGCTCCGCGGACACGCCGTACAAGATCAAGGAGACGCTGCACCATCGCGAGAAGGCCGCGATCGGCCGCGCGATGGCCGATCGCATCCTCGAGGGGCAGACGGTGCTGCTGGACAGCGGGTCGACGACCCTCGAGGTCGCCCGCCACCTGCGGCACTCGCGGCTCACGGTGGTGACGAACGATCTGCGCATCGGCCTGGAGATCGCCAACCGCCCGAACCTGCACCTCGTGTTCATCGGGGGCGAGCTGCTGCCCAACGTCTACACGCTGTGGGGACCGACTGCCGTCGAGCAGCTCACGCACCTGCGCGTGGACGTCTCGATCTTCGGCGCCGACACCGTGAGCGAGGACGGCATCTACAACACCTCCAGCTACGAGCTCGAGATGAAGCAGACCATGCTGGAGATCGGGCGCGAGGCGTTCTTCGTGGCCGACAGCTCCAAGTTCGGTCGCGAGGCGCTGTTCAAGGTCTTCGGCTTCGAGAAGTTCACCGCCGGGATCACCGACAGCACGCTCGACTCGATCCGTGCATCGCACTTCCCCATCCCGATCATCACCGTCAAGGCCTGAGCGCCGCCCGGTCGTGCCTCGGGGGTGCGGGGTGGGGTGCCGGATCCCAGGAGATCTCCCGAAGCGCAGGATGATCCACCCGAATCCGTCCTGAGTACGGGGATCTCTCCTCGGTTTCGGCACGCGCGACGGCTGCTCACCGGGCGATCGTCTCGAGCCGACGCAATGCACTCAGCGAAGGAGATTCACCCCAACGAAGGACGAATCCGGGCGATCGATCCTCCGCTCGGGGATTTCTCCTTCGCTCGCGCCGCCACCCACCCGCGCGAGCGGAGGAGACCGGGCGGCCGGCGATCGGCTCGAGCCGACGCCATGCACCCAGCGAAGGAGATTTACCCCAGCGGAGGACGAATCCGGGCGATCGATCCTCCGCTCGGGGATTCCTCCTTCGGCCGCGCCGCCAACCCACCCGCGCGGGCGGCGCCGGCTCAGGCCCCGAGAACGGCGTCGAGGGCGGGGTGCAGGTGGCGGGACTGGATCGCGGTGCGGGCCTGGGAAGCCGCGGCGCGCAGGGCGGCGTCGATGGGGGCGCCGTCGAGCGTGGCGGCGAGGAAGCCCGCGAAGAAGGCGTCGCCCGCGCCGTTGGTGTCCACCACGTCGGCGGGCGCGGCGGCGACCTCGAAGCGCTCCCCCGCGGCGGAAAGCGCGATCGCACCGTCCGCGCCGCGCGTGCACACCGCGAGCCGGGGGCCGCGATCGAGGCACGAGCGCATCAGCGCCCACGGGTCCGCCGTGCGATCGTCGTTGAGGAAGACAACGTCGGCGGCGCGGACGAACGGCTCGTGGTACGGCGAGGAGCCGTCGTAGTCGTGCAGGTCGATCCACAGCGGCGTCCCGCCCGTGCGGTCCAGGAGCGCGGCCCCCAGCTCGCCGAGGTCCACCACCGCGATCTCGGCGGCCGCCACCGCCGCCGCCGCGGCGGCGACGTGGGACGCCGGCGGCGCCGACGGGGTGGCGACGTAAAGCGAGACGCGCTCGCCGGCGGCCGTCATCAGGTTGACGTGCCGTTCCGTGCGGTCGGAGGGCACCACCGCCAGGGACACCCCGGCGGCCTCGAGCGCGTCCCGCAGGCGGACGCCGTCGTCGTCCGCGCCAATCGGCGCGTGCAGCCGCGCGTCCACGCCCAGCCCCGCCAGGTGCAGGGCCTTGCCGGCCGACGTGCCGCCCACCGTGTGCCACGCCCGCTCGGCGAACTGCATGTGCGGGACGGGCTCGGGGAGCCGATCGAGCAGGATCAGATGGTTCCACGCCGCCGGACCGCACACGACGACGCGGGCGGAACGGCTCATTCCTGGGCTCGCAGGGCCTCGTCGTCCAGCAGCGCCAGGTCGGCGCGTGTGACGAGGTTGGACGACACGGCGTACTCGACGAGTCGTGCGCGACGGTTGGTGGCGAGCTTGCCGGGGCCGCCGCGGAGACCCTGGACGCCCATGCGATCGAGCTTGTCGCAGACGTTGTCGAGCTTGCGGTTGAACTTGCTCATGGTCCAGCCGAGGCGCTGCGCGGCCGCGGTGCTGGAGGGCAGCTCGCTCATGCTCACGCCCTCGCGGCGCAGCATGGGCTCGGCGAGCGCGACGATGAGGAGCTTCTGCAGCGGCGTGAAGCTGACCGGCATGACGGTCGTCTCCCCGACGGCCTGGGTCTGGATGGACGACGACACCGAGAACTGGGCCTCATCGGCGTGCAGGTTCAGCTCGTAGGTCGTGGGCCCCGCGGTGAAGACCACGACGCTCTCGGCAAAGACGATCGGCATGCGCGCCCCGGGCGAGAGCCACGACTGCACCGCGCCGCCCGCGCTCGAGACCGTGGCGGACAGGCGCGAGCCCACGTTGGCGAGCCACCACAGGCCGTCGTGGTACGAGATCTCCAGGAAGATGCGGTGCAGGTACTGATTGTCGTCGACCTCGAGGTCGCCCTCGCGTCCGATCGTGAACGTCTGATCCGGCGACAGCTCGTGCCACTCGCCGGCGAACTCGATGCGCAGCGCCTTCGAGGGCCCCGACCCGGCCGGAATCGTCGATTCGTCGATCGCACCGGTGTCGTAAGCCATGAGTGCCTCCGTTCGATGTGCGCCACGCGTGCCCTCCGCATTCTATGGGGAGGAGTGGGTGCCCGGGGAGGTTCAGGCGTCGGAACCCGCTGTGTCGTCGGTCGTGTCGGCATCGCGCGGCTCCTCGCGCAGGAGCACGGGGCGGTCGACCGGCTTCTGGACCTCGGCCGGATCGATCGCCAGCAGCAGCAGCGACAGGATGAGCAGCATCGCGATGAAGGTGATGCCGGCGACGATCCCCGCCACGGCCCAGGCGCGCGCGACGTCCTCGCCGGGGATGGCCTGCCACGCGCCCATCGCCATCGCGGTGACGAGCCCCCCGAACGCGGCGGCGACGAACGCGATCCCGAGCAGCTGCGCGGGGCGCATCAGGTCGCGGCGGCGGGTCTTGTCGGTCACGGCTGGTCCTTCGTGGTGGGGGCGGGAGCGGGCACGGCGGCCGCGCGCGGCGAGAATCCGGCGATGCCGAGGAACGCCGCGACGATCGCCGCGTAGCCGCCGAACAGGCCGACGGCGATGATCGTGCCCGTGAGGGTGAACGAGCGCCCGGCCTCCTCGATGGCGTAGTCGAGGCGGTACTCGGGGCGCACGAGCAGGACGGCGATGCCGAGGACCATCGTGAGCGCGCCGACGAAGATCGTGTCGCGGGCCGTCGCGGGCTCGGCGCGCCGTTCGGCCAGCCCGGTCACGAGCTCGACGAGGCCGGCGAGCAGCCCCCACGCGATCAGCACCGCAAACAGCGTCGTGGTGCTGCGCAGCTGCGGGGCGCCGGCGACCATGCCGCCCACGAGGTACACGGCCGCGAGCAGCACGACGCGCCCGAGCTGCCCGGCGGGGCGCGCGAGCCATGCCGACAGGAGCAGCACGATGGCCGTCGCGATCGCGAATCCGCCGAACACCGTCAGGCCGATCGGCGCGGAGTGATCCGGCGAGAAAGTGATCATCACGGCCGCGATCGCGGCGAACAGGGCACGCAGCAGCTGCACGTGCCGGGCCGTCATAGTCACCCGGCCATCCTAGTGAGGCCGGCTGGGAGAACGACTCGGCTCACGGCAGCGAGATCGGCCCCGTCGCGGTCGTCGGCGGCAGCGCGCCGGGCGCGGGGCGCTCACCGAGCTTGACCGCCACCACCCCCAGCAGCACGAGCGCGCCGCCGGCGAACTGCACGGGACGCGGCAACTCGGCGAGCAGCACCCACGACCACAGGATCGCCGCGAGCACCTCGCTCAGGCCGAGGAACGACGCCAGCCGCGACCCCAGGCGCCGCCCCGCGGCGATGCCCGTGACGTACGGCACGGCCGTGCTCACCAGCCCGAGGGCGAGGAACGGCGCCCACCACGGCAGCGCGAGCCCCGCGTAGGTGACCGCGTCGGTCGACGCCGCCAGCGGCATCAGCCGCAGCGCGCCGAGCACCGCGAGCGTGATCGCGCCCACCACCAGTCCGCCCGCGGCGAGCGCGAGCGGGGGCAGGCCGAGCCGATCGTCGGAGTTGATGATGAAGTACGTCGCCGCGCCGACCATGGCCGCGAGCGCCCAGGCGGCCCCGGCCGGGTGGAAGTGCGCGCCGGTCACGTCGAGCACGAGCACCAGGCCCAGGGCGGCCAGCGCGATCCCGACGAACGTCCACCTCGTGGGGCGCAGCCGGTGCCGCAGCCACATCCACAGCACCACGACGGCGGGGGCGGTGTACTCGATCAGCAGCGCGGGGCCCGCCTGCATGTACTGCAGCGAGGCGAAGTAGCAGAACTGGGCCCCCGCCACCGCGAGCACGCCGTACAGCGCGATCACGCCCGCCCCGCGGCGCAGCAGGTGCCACCGCCCGCGCAGCGCACGCACCCCGAACGGCAGCACGATGAGCGCCCCGAGCGCGATGCGGATCGTCACGACCGCGCCGGGGCTCCAGCCGTTCGCGAGCAGCGGCCGCGCCAGCGCGCCGGAGGTTCCGAACGACACCGCCGACAGCAGCGCGAAGGCGACGCCGGCCGACGTGCGGCTCGGCGCGAACACGGGGCGGGAGGGGGCGTCGACCACGAGCATCAGCGTAGGGCGCGCGTGTTACACCGGATCGCCAGATCGGGCAACCGCATGGCGGCGGGCGAGCGCACCGGGCAGTCTGGCACCATGCGCACCCCACACGCATCCGCTTCACAGCGCCTCGCGATGGGCGCCCTCCTGGCCGCGACCCTCGTCGCCACGGGCTGCGGCGTGCAGATCCCTGCCGACCCCGACGGGACGCTCGATCGCGTCACGGGCGGCGAGCTGCGCGTCGGGGCGGCGGTCGAGCCCGGGCTCGTCGAGGTGGAAGGCGGGGAGCCGTCCGGGCCGCTCGTGGACCTGGTCGAGGACTTCGCCGACAGCGTCGACGCCGAGCCGGAGTGGACGATCGCGAGCGAGGAGACCCTCGTGACCGAGCTGGAGGAGGGCCGCCTCGACCTCGCCGTCGGCGGGTTCACCGATCAGTCCCCGTGGATCGATCGGGCCGGCGTGACGCGCGGCTACCCCGGCATCCCGGGCGCGGAGGGACGGTCGCTCGTGCTGCTCGTCCCGCTCGGGGAGAACGCCATGCTCACCGAGCTGGAGACCTTCCTCGACGAGGAGGTGGGATCGTGACGCGCTTCGGCCGCACCGTCCTACCCGCCGAGCAGCGCGTGGCGCTGCGCAAGGCGATCCGATGGGAGATCTTCACGATCGGCTACACGACCGCGACGATCATCGCGGTCGCGTTCGTCGTGGGCAACTCGCAGGCGATGAGGACCGCGTGGATCGAGGACATGCTGTCGCTGATCCCCCAGATCGCGTTCCTCGCGGCGCTCCTGTTCGTGCGCCGATCGCCCTCGCGCGCGCACCCCTACGGCCTGCACCGGGCGATGGGCGTCGGCCACCTCGTCGCGGGCGTCGCCCTGCTCGCGGTCGGCGCCAACCTGGCCGTGGAGGCCGTGACGGGGCTGATCGCGGCCGAGCACCCCACGATCGGGACGGTGCGGGTGTTCGGTCAGACGGTGTGGCTGGGCTGGCTGATGGTGGGCGTGATGGCGCTCATCGTCATCGGCCCGTTCTTCTACGGTCACGCCAAGTCCAAGCTCGCGCCTGTGCTGCACAACAAGCTGCTCTACGCCGACGCCGACATGGCCAAGGCCGACTGGCAGACCAACGCCGCCTCGATCGTGGGCGTGCTCGGCGTGGGCCTGGGCGTGTGGTGGCTGGACGGCGCCGCGGCGCTGTTCATCTCGCTCGGGATCATCTGGGACGGCGTGCGCAACACCCGCGCGGCGGTGTCGGACCTCATGGACCGCCGCGGCCGCACCTACGACGACAGGCACCCCCACCCGCTCATCGCGCAGACGAACCGTTATCTGCGGTCGCTGCGGTGGGTCGATCGCTCGGCGGTGCGCGTGCGCGACCAGGGCCAGGTGTTCCACGTCGAGGCGTTCGTGGTGCCGCGATGGGGTCGCGTGACGACCCGTCAGCTCGACGACGCCTCGGCGGGGATCGTGCGGCTGGACTGGAAGATGCAGGACGTGGTCGTCGTGCCGGTCGATCGGCTCCCCGAGGAGGCCGACCCCGCCACGTGAGGAGCCGCCCGCCGGCCGCCCGACGCGACCAGCGTCAGAGCCCGAGGCCGAGCGCGAGCAGGAGCACGCCGAGCGCGGGAATCACGCCCTGCGTCAGCGCGGCCCGGGCCTTGGCGGGGCTCGACACGAGCAGGACCAGCGCGGCGAGCGCCATCGAACCGGCGCCCGTGAACACCAGGGTCGCCCCGGCCACCTCCTGCCCGGCGGTGAACAGCACGATGCCGAGGAACACGGCGATCGCGAGGAAGAGGTTGTAGAAGCCCTGGTTGAAGGCGAGCTCCCTCGTCTCCTGCGCCTGCTGCGGACTCGTCCCGAACGTCGAGCGCGCCCGCTCGCCGGTCCATGCGATCGACTCCAGATAGAAGATGAACACGTGCAGCAGTCCGCCGATGGCGGCCAGCACCAGTCCTGCGACGACCATCATGGGCTCCCGTCCGCGCAGCTCTCCGCGCACAGGTAGCGTACCGATCGACCCGCGCCGAGGCCAGGCCCGCGCCGAGGCCGCCCCGTGCCGGGGCCGGCCCGACGCCCGACGGGCCGCGGCATAGGCTGGACGTCCTCCGATCGAGGAGCCCATGTTCGACAGCCCGCTCTCGAGGTCGGCGTATGAGGTGCTCGGCGTCGACCCCTCCGCCGACGTCGACGCGCTCCGCCGGGCCTTCCGCCTGCGCCTGCGCCAGACCCACCCCGACGCCGGGGGCGAGGCCGCGGAGTTCATCGACGTGCAGCGCCCGTGGGAGCTCGTCGGCACGGAGGAGGCACGCGTCGCCTACGATCGCGGCCACGGGTTCGTCGGCGACTCCGACTGGCGCGGCTGGAGCGCGCCGCCCGCGCCGCGCGACTCCCGCCTCCGCTACCGTGTGCGAAAGGCCCGGAACCTCGGTTCCGGGCCTTTCGCCGTTCCCGGGGGACGCTCACTCGCGGCACAGATCCCGGATCGCGGCGGTGATGCTGTGCCGGGAGCCGGTCGGGCGGGCCTCGCCGAGGTGCGTGCCGGCGAAGCACTCCCAGCCGTCGCCGATGGCGCAGACGTAGCCCTTGACGGTGCCGTCGAGCACGATCTGGTAGCAGTCCAGGCCGACGGGGACGATCGTCTCCTCCGGGGCACGGCCCAGCGCGGGGTGGCCGGAGGACATCGGCGCGTAGGCGCCGGCGCTGCGTCGAGCGGGGGTGGGATCTGCGGTCAACGTCATCGTCCGTCCTGCCTTTCGGTCAGTGGATGGTGCTCTGACCAGCATCCCGATCGCGACGGCGGAACCGGAATCGGCGAGGGAGGGTTGACGATCGTATGCCTGCCGGGCTATACGCGACGGCGCCCCGGATCGCAGGGATCCAGGGCGCCGTCGCGCGGTGCGTCAGGCGTAGTCGTAGAAGCCCTTGCCGACGCCGCGGCCGAGGCGGCCGGTGTCGATGTAGTCCTTCTTGATGCGCTCGGCGAACTCGCGCTGGACCGGGTCGGCGCTGTCCTTGTTGAGGTTGTAGGGCGTGACCATGCCCACCACGTCGAAGATCTGGAACGGGCCCAGGGGAGCGCCGGTCGCCTTGCGCCAGGTGAGGTCGATCGTCTCGATGTCGGCGACCCCCTTCACCCAGAGGGCGGCGGCGGCTCCGAGCAGGGGGACGAGGAGCGAGTTGAGCACGTAGCCCGGCTGCTCCTTCTTGACCCGGATCGCGACCATGCCGATCTCCTCGGCGAACTGGGCCACCTGCTCGAACACGGCGGGGTCGGTCTGGGACTGCGCCATGACCTCGCCGGTGTTGTTCTTCCACACCTCGTTGGCAAAGTGCAGGGCGAGGAACTTCGACGGGCGATCCGTCGCGCTGACGATGTCGCTCGGCAGCAGCGTGGACGAGTTGGTGCAGAAGATCGTCTTCTCGGGAGCGACGGCCGAGACCTTCGCCCACGTGTCGCGCTTGATGTCGAGGCGCTCGGGCACGGCCTCGATGATGATGTCGGCGTCCGACACGGCATCGGCCAGGTCGCTCGTCGCCCGGATGCGCGCCACGGCGGCGTCGAGCTTCTCCGGCGTCGCGTCGGGCAGGTCGCGCAGGTACAGCGGCTTGAGGTACTCCCAGCGCTCGGGCAGCTTGGCGAGGATCTCATCGCTGATGTCGTACGCGACGACGGTCTTGCCGAAGTACGCGGCCTGGAAGATGATCTGCGATCCCAGCACACCCGTGCCGAGAACGGTGAGGTTCTGCATGACTCCTTCTTTCTGAACAGTCACCAACCATTCTCCTCCCTGCATCGAAGGCACAGGATCGGACGGATGGGCGTGAACGAACTGGTGACAGGTTCGGTTTAGGCCGCGAGTGTGAGCGGCTCGGCTAGCTTGGCTTCGAACTCGATGGGCGTCAAGGCGCCGAGGGTGTCCTGGGCGCGCTGGCGGTGATACTTCCGCTCGATCCAAACGACGATGGCGAGGCGCAGTTCCTGCCGGGTGGCCCACCGCTGCTGGTTGAGGACGTTCGTTTGCAGCAGTGACCAGAACGACTCCATGGCCGCGTTGTCCCCCGCAGCGCCGACTCTTCCCATCGATCCGACCATGTCGTGGC
>Ga0182749_1000421_pt1 | contig 40535 bp, 43 predicted proteins | sample eDN3rd37CKraftMG_FD_128875 | JGI IMG/M metagenome (GOLD analysis project Ga0182749, IMG submission 128875) | Enriched Miracle-Growth compost microbial communities from Emeryville, California, USA - eDNA 3rd pass 37_C Kraft MG (version 2) (version 2) ...
GCGAACCCGATGCCCAATTTCAAGGGCACCCGCTTCACCAACGCGCATGAGACGATGATCTGGTGCTCGAAGAGCGAGAAGGCGCGCTACACCTTCAATTATCGCACGATGAAGGCGCTGAACGACGATCTCCAGATGCGGTCCGACTGGGTGCTGCCGATCTGCTCGGGCGGCGAGCGGCTGAAGGACGATGACGGCCACAAGGCGCACCCGACGCAAAAGCCCGAGGCGCTGCTCTATCGCGTGCTGCTCGCCTGCACGCAGCCGGGCGACATCGTGCTCGATCCCTTTTTCGGGACCGGGACGACGGGGGCCGTGGCGCGGCGCCTGCGGCGGCGCTGGATCGGGATCGAGCGCGAGCCGCGCTACGTCGCCGTCGCGCGCGAGCGGATCGCCTCCACCCTGCCGCTCGACGAGAGCGCGATGACCCTGATCCCCGAGAAGCGGGCCGCCCCGCGCGTCGCCTTCGGCACGCTGGTCGAGACCGGGCTGATCGCGCCGGGAACGATCGTCACCGATGCGCGCCGCCGCTGGAAGGCGGAGGTGAAGGCCGACGGGACGCTGGCAGGCGTGGGCGCGATCGCGGGGCAGGCGGGGTCGATCCACAAGCTCGGCGCCACCCTGATGGGCGCGCCGTCCTGCAACGGCTGGAGCTTCTGGCATGTCGAGGAGGACGGCGCGCTGAAGGTGATCGACGAGCATCGCCAGCAGCATCTGAAAGCCGCCGGGGCGTGACTCGCCACGGGCGCCGTTCGCGCCTACCCCGCCCGTCATGACCCCCGATCTTCCCGCAGACGCCCGCCTCTATCTGCGCCCCACCGGTTTCGTCGACGCGCCGTTCGGCCGCGACGGGCAGGTGATGCGGCTGGCCGGCGGGCTGGTATTCTTCTCGGCGTTCGACGTGATCGCGGTGGTGGACGGGCGGCGCGTGGCCGACAGGCTCGTCCCCGTCGCGGAGGTGGATCGCTTCCTCGACGCGCTCGCCCCCGGCCAGCGGGACGAGGGGCATGCGACGATCGCGCGGATCGTGGCCTCGCGCGCGCCGCTGCGCCTGGGCGAGCGGGTGGTGCGGCTCGATCAGCCGCAGGTGATGGCGATCCTCAACATGACGCCCGACAGCTTTTCCGACGGCGGCCGCCATGTCGGCGATCCGGCGGCGGCGGCCGATGCGGGCATGGCGCTTGCGGCGGCGGGGGCCGCGATCATCGACGTCGGCGGCGAATCGACCCGCCCGCGCGCCGAGACCGTCTGGGAGGGCGACGAGATCGCCCGCGTGGTCCCGGTGATCGGGCGGCTGGCGCGCGGCGGCGCCGCCGTCTCGATCGACACGCGCAAGGCGGCGGTGATGGAGGCCGCGCTTGCGGCGGGCGGGCATCTGGTCAACGACGTGTCCGCGCTGCTCCACGATCCGCTTGCGACGGGCGTGGTGGCGAAAGCGGGCTGTCCGGTCGTCCTGATGCATCATCAGGGCGATCCGGCGACGATGCAGGACGCGCCGCATTATGACGACGCGCTGATCGAGGTCCATGACTGGCTGGCGGAGCGGATCGCGGCGTGCGAGGCGGCGGGGATCGCGCGCGATCGGATCATCGTCGATCCGGGCATCGGCTTCGGCAAGACGCTGCGCCACAATCTCGCGCTGATCAACGGGCTGGCGCTGCTCCACGGGCTCGGCTGCCCCATCCTGCTTGGCGCGAGCCGCAAGCGGATCATCGGCGCGTTGTCGAACGAGGCGCCGGTCGACCGGCGGCTGGGCGGATCGATCGCCATCGCGCTTGCCGGCGCCGCGCGGGGCGCCCAGTTGCTGCGCGTCCATGACGTGGCGGAGACGGTGCAGGCGCTGCACGTCTGGCGCGGGTTGCGGGACGAGGCGCTGGCGCCGCCGGGCAGGGCCTGATGCGCCGGCCCTCATCATAACAGCCGCATCTGCGCGCCCTCCGGCGGGCGGAACAGATCGGTACGCAGCGAGATCCGGTTGCGCTCGCGGTCGAACCCGTGGCGGCGGCAGGCGGCGGCGAAGCGCGCGCGGATCAGGTCGCCCCACGGCCCCTGTCCCCGCATCCGGTCGAAGAAGCGGGGATCGTTGTCGCGCTCCCCGCCGCGCAGCGATCGGATGATCGCCATCACCTTGGCCGCGCGATCGGGGAAATGCGCGTCGAGCCAGGCGCGGAACAGCGGCGCCACCTCGAACGGCAGCCGCACCGGCAGGAAGAAGACGCCGCGCGCGCCCGCATCGGCCGCCGCCGCCACGATATGCTCGATCTCATGATCGGTGATCGCGGGCACGACGGGCGCGATCGAGACGAAGGTGGGGATACCCTCCGCGATCAGCGCGCGCACCGCCGCCAGCCGCTTTTCCGGGCGCGGCGCGCGCGGCTCCAGCGTGCGGGCGATGGCGGGCGTCAGCGAGGTGACGGACACCGCGACCGCCGCCAGCCCCTTCGCCGCCATCGGGCCCAGCAGGTCGATGTCGCGCGTCACCCGGTCCGACTTGGTGGTGATCGTCAGCGGATGGCCGCAGCCGGCCAGCACCTCGACGATCGCGCGCGTGATGCGCCAGTCGCCCTCGATCGGCTGATAGGGATCGGTATTGGTGCCGAGCGCGATCGGTGCGACGCGATAGCCGGGCTTCATCAGCTCCGCGCGCAGGAGCGTCGCCGCGTCGGGCTTGGCGAACAGCCGCGATTCGAAATCCACGCCGGGCGACAGATCGTGGAAGGCATGGGTGGGCCGCGCGAAACAGTAGATGCAGCCATGCTCGCAGCCGCGATAGGGATTGATCGAGCGATCGAAGCCGATGTCGGGCGAGGCGTTGCGCGTGATGATGGTGCGCGGATGCTCGACCGTCACGCTCGTCCGGAGCGGTGGCGGCTCCCCGTCCAGCGTCTCGCGCGCGTCGAGCCAGTCGCCATCCTCCTCCCGCGCCGGGAGGTTGAAGCGTGCGCTGGCGGCGTTGAGCGTGGCGCCGCGGCCCGGACGGGGGAGATTCGGCATGGCCCCCATCCTAGGACAGGATGAGAACAAATCAAGAACAATAAATGGCGGCTGTTCCTATGTCCGCAGCCGCTCGATCGCCTGGGCGAGGGCGACATAGAGCTTGCCCATGTCGGAGGAGAGGAGGGTGACGCCCAGCGGCGCGCCGTCGCGGCTGGCGAGCACGCGGCGCAGCATCGCCTCGAAATCGTGGATATAACGGTTCACCTGGTCCCGGAATTCGGGTTCCTCGTCATAATGGCGGGCGATCTCCCTGATCTGGCCCGAATCGACGAGGCGCACCGCGCGCCGGGTGAAGACGCTGCGATCGCCCTTCAGATAGGCCGTCCACGCGCTGTCGGTGACGTCGTTGGAGAGGATCTTGGTGACGTCGATTGCCGCCGAATTGAGCGATTCGATCAGCAGCGCGACGCGGCGGGCGAAATGCTCCTCGTCCTGTTCGGCGGCCTCGGCGCGCGCCTGCTCGAATTTCGTGTCGATTGCCGATGCGCTGCCCTCGATCGCCTCCATCCGCTGCGCCAGCCGCGCGGCCGCCTGATCCGCCGCCGCCACCGCCCGCTGCGCGGCCTCGGAAATGCCGGCGAGCTGGGCGCCGATCCGCGCGTTCACCGCCTTCTCGATCGCCGCGCCGCTCGCGGATTCGAGCGAGGCGGCGGCCTCGGGAATAATCGCGCCGAGCGTCGTGCGCGCGTGGTCGGCCGCCAGGGCGGCGGTCTCGCGCACCCTGAGCAGGGCCTCGATGAGCTGCGGCCCGGCGCCGTCGGCGAGCGAACGCGCGCCCGCGTCGGCGCGCGCGATGGCGCCTTCCAGCGCCTCAGCCTGCGCGCGGACACCGGCCAGTTGCGCCTCGGCGGCCGCGCCCACCGCCGCGAACGCCTCGCGCTGGCGGTCGAGCGTCGCGTCGGCCTCGCGGAGCTTCGCCGTCGCCCCGGTGATAGCGGCTTCCAGCCGCGCCGCCTCTGGCGCGCTGGCGGCGATCGCGGCGCGGCCGCGCTCGGCCTGCTCCTCGATATGCGCCAATGCCTGCGGCAGCGTCGTGTCGAGATCCTTCGCGCTCGCCTCCAGCGCCGCGCGCAACGCCTCGGCGCGGGCGAGCAGCGCTTCCGCCGCGTCGCCGCTGCCGGAGAACAGATGCGTCAGGCTTTCGGCATGGCCGCGCAGCGTCGTGATCGCATCGGACAGGCGGGCGGTGCCGGCGGCGCCGGTGGTGCCCAGCTCCGCGAAACGCTGCTCCACCTCGGCGAGGCTGCGGTCGAGCGCCGCGATCAGCACCTCGCTCGCCTCGCCCTGGGCGGCGAGGCGGCTGGCGATCGTCTCGATCCGGCCGCCCACATCATCCAGCCGCTTTTCGAGCGCGGCCGCCGAATCCGCGCCCGCGCGCTCCAGCGCGGCGGACGCCTGCTCGATCATCGCCAGCATCGCCGCGCTCTGCGCTTCCAGCCCCTGGCGGGTATGATCGACCGCGTCGCTCGCCCCCGCCAGCGCTCCGTCGATCGCGTCGGTCATCCGCGCCGTCACGCTCTCGATGCGCGCGCCGACATTCTCGCTCGCGGTCTCGATCCGGTCGAGATGGGCGGCCAGCTCGCGCGCCTGCCCGCCGGTCCGCTCGCCCGCCTCGCGGCCGCGATCGGCCAGCGCGGCAAGCTGCCCGTCGAGCGTGGAGGCGTGGCGCAGCGCGTCCGCCCCGATATCGCGGACCAGCGCGGCGATGTCGCGCACCTGCGCCTCCGCGTGCGGCAGGTCGCCGGCCAGCGTGCTCATATCGCCCCGCGCGGCGGCAGCGGCATTTTCCAGCCGGTCGGCATGTTGCGCCAGCGCGGTGCTCTCGCCGCGCATCCCGGCGGTCAGCTCGGCCATGCGCAGGGCCATGTCCTCGCCCTGCCGGATCAGCTCCTGCGCCTGCTCGGCCAATGCCTTGCGATTGTCCTCGATCCGGTCGGACAGCGCGCCGATCACCCGTTCGAGCCCGATCGCCTCGGCGCGCATCGCGGATGCCGTCCGCCCGAAGCGGCGCGCCTCGCGGCGGCTGGTGCGCTGGAGCAGCAGATAGAGGATGCCGAGCAGGGCGAGCGGCCCGCTGGCCATCGAGACATATTGCGCTATCGCCACCAGCGCGCCGTCCCCCGCCTCGGACGCGGTGACGAGCGCGGCGACCCACAGCGCCCCCAGCAGCGCCAGCAGGATCGGGCCCAGCATCTCGCGCCGGGCCGACGGCATGGGAACGGGCTCGGCCACGGGGGGAGGGGGCGCCGCCGGGGGCTCCTCCTTGCCGCGTGAGATGGCCTCGAGCAGAGCGCGATGCTCACGCCATTGGTCGGTGGATCGTGCCCCTATGCCCATGGACGAGCTGTTTATCAGCTTTCGCGCCCTGCGGAAGTCCCGCCGCAACCGCCTGTTAAACCCGCCTGTGGCAGCAGGGCGGCATGAGCTATGATCCCGGAGCCCTCGGCGCGGCGCTGGCGGCGGCGGTGGGCGACGATCCCGTGCTGGTCGAGGAGTTGCGCGGCGCCTTCGTCGCCAGCGCGCGAACGCATGTGCGGGCGCTGGCGCAGGCCGCGAACCGCGCGCAATGGTGCGCGGCGGCGTGGCGGCTCCACGGCCTCGCCGCGAGCTTCGGCGCGGTCGCGCTGATGGAGATCGCGGAAGGGGCCGCCGCGGGGACGACCGGCGATGCCGCCGCGCTGGATCGCATCGGCCGCGCACTGGAGGCTTTCGCCGGATGATCGACAGGCGCGGACCGGGGCGCCGTCGCTTTGCTTGCGCCGCCCCTTGGCAAGTCGCCCCCCGTCGCCCTATCGCCTGCAACCGAATGGATGTGAAACGGACGACATGGCGCTGGCGGCGCTGATCCCGGCGTGCCGGACGGTGGATGGCGGCGAGCGGCTGTGCGCGACGCTGCCGCTCGCGGGCCGCACGCTCATCGAGCATCAGGTGCGCCTTGCCGCCAGGGCGGGCGCTGCGCCGGTCGTCGTGCTGGTCGAGCGGGTGCCCGTCGCGCTGGTCGAGGCGATCGACCGGCTGCGCCGCGACGGCATCAAGGTGGAGCTGGCGCGCGGCCTCGACGACGCGGTCGACCGCATTCATCCGGACGAGGCGCTGCTGCTGATGGCCGACGGAGTGGTGGCGCCGCGCCGGCTGGTCACGCGCGTGGCGAGATCGCGCTGGCACCTCATCGTCACCGTGCCCGACGATGCCGCTCACAAGAGGTTCGAGCGGATCGACGCGGGCGGCCGCTGGGGCGGGCTGCTGCTCGTCGACGGGCTGCGGCTGCGCCAGGTCGCGGGAATGCTGGGCGACTGGGACCTCGAATCGACGCTGCTGCGAAGCGCGGTGCAGGCCGGTGCGGAGCGGATGCCGGCCGGGCCGGAGATGGCGGGCGGAACGCTCCTGCTGGTCGAGCGTGACGGCGAGCTGGCGGCGCTGGACGCCGAGCTTGCCGCCGGCGTGCCGGCCGTCGATGGCGACTGGCTCGTCCGCTTCGTCTATCCGCCGGTCGCGCAGCTTCTCCTCCCGCCCCTGCTGCGGCGCGGGATCGATCCCGGCCTGCTCCCGATCGGGGCGGCGACGGCATCCTGGTTCGCGGCGGCGTTCGCGCTCGCGGGGTGGCGCTGGGTGGCGTTCCTGCTGCTGCTGCTCTGCGGCCCGGCGGCGGCGCTGGGCGAGGGCCTCGCGGCGGTGCGGATGGCGGACATAAGGCAAGGCGCGATGCTCGCCCGGCTGCGGCTCTGCGGCGCGGCGGCGGCGCTGATCGCCTTCGCCTGGACGCAGCGCGTGGCCATGGGCTGGGGGATATGGCCGCTTTGCCTGGGCCTCCTCGCGGCGCTCGCGGCGCTTGCGGGGGAGCGCAGGCTGCTGGAGCGGACCGGCGCGGACCGGGTGCCGCCATGGATCGGGGGACCGGACGCGGCGGTCTGGGCGTTGCTGCCCTTCGCGCTTGCGGGCCGTTGGCTGGCGGGACTTGGCGTGGCGGCGCTCTATGCGGCCTTTTCCTTCGCCGCGCTCCAGTATCTGGTGGCGCGCGCGCTTTCCGTTCCGCCGGAGGTACCGGAACGGATGAAGGAGGCGCAGGATTAGTCTGCCTTTAACGACGTTGCCATAGAGCGGACGCATGGCGATCGACGATCAGCAGCAAATAAGCCTGCGCGAGGCGGACGAATCGGGGGCGACGCGGCTGCTCGCAGAGGCGGCGGGCGCGGCGGTGGACATGCATGCGCGACTCGATTCGGTGATCGTCGACCTGTTCCTCCCCGACGGCGGACGGCTGCGCGACGTGCAGCGCGTGATGATGGCGCAGCTCCTCGCCAAGCTGGTCCGCGCGGTCGAGGACGATGTGCGCCATCGGCTGATCGGGCGGATCGCGGGGCCGTCCGGCGCCGCGATCGATGCCGCGCTGGGCGCCGAGGGGATCGAGATCGTGACGCCGGCGTTGCTGCGCGCGGGGGTGCTGCGCGACGCGGAGTTCGTCGCCGCCCTGCTGCGCCGCGCCGACGAGCATCGGCTGGGGCGCGCGCTGCGCATCGCGGCCGCGCGCGCGGTGGAGGGCGACAGCCTGCCGATCCGGCCGCTGATCGACGAATTGCTGCCGGGCGACGATCCCGAGCTGGCGGAGGCGGCGATGGCCTATCTGGTCGCCGACAGCCGCCGCTTCGATCGTTTCCAGGATCCGCTGCTCGCGCGCACCGATCTCTCCGCCGAGCTTCAGCACCGGCTGGTCTGGTGGGCGGCGGCGGCGCTGCGCGATTATCTGATCCGCATCCACCGTCTTCCCGCCGCCACGGCCGACGATGCCCTGACTCAGGCCGCGACCCAGTCGCTCGCCGGCTATGACGAGGGCGCGACGCTGGAAAGCCGCGCGATGCAGCTTGCGCGGCTGCTCAACACGGCGGGCAGGCTCGACGACGCGATCGTCGCGCGCGCGCTGGCGGAGGGGCGGCTCGCGCTGGTTGCGGCGGGGCTCGCGGTGCGCGCGGGCATTCCCTTCGCGCCCGCCTGGGACATGCTGGTCGAGCCGGAGGGCGATCGCCTCGTCGTGCTGCTGCGCGCCGTGGGCGCCACGCGCGCCGCCGCCGCCGACATCGTGCTGCGCCTCGTGCAGGCCAATGGCGGCGACGGGAGCGACGGCGGTGCGGGGGTAGCGGCGCGGATGGAGGCGTTCGACGCGCTGAACCCCGGCGAGGCGCGCTCCGCGATCCTGCTCTGGCGGCTCGACGACGGTTATCGCCGCGCCATCGCGCAGCTTTCCGCCGGCGAGATCGCGGCATGAGCGGGGCCATGACGCAAAGCGCGCTCGTCCACGGCCGGGTGGATGCGGAGGGGCGCCTGATCGCGGCCGACGCGCCGCTCGCCGCGCTCCATGCGCGCGCCGGCGGGATGGAGGGCGGCGTGATCGCGGTGCCCCAGCTCGCCGCGATCGTGCGCCTCGCGCGGCGGCTGGGCATCATGGTGTCGCGCGGCGTGGTCGCCGCCGACGGCGAGCGCGATCTGGACCTGTGGGTCCGCGCCCAGCCGGACGGGGAGGGGGTTCGCCTCGCCATCGGCGGCTGGAGCGAGCGGCCCGCCGCTTTGCCCTTCGCCGCCCCGAATGTGGAGCGCGAGGACGATTTCCAGCGCGCCGTCGCCGACTGGATGTGGGAGACGGACGACGCGTTGCGCCTCACCGCCGTCTCGCCCGCGGCGGGCCCGGCGGCGGAGGCGATGATCGGGCAGCCGCTCACCCGCCTGTTCGGCCTGATCGAGGGCGAGGACGGCACGCTGCCGATCCTGGAGGCGCTGGCCCGCAAGCGCCGCTTCGACGGCCAGGCGGCGGAATTGCGCGGCGATTCGCGGCGCGTGCTGCTGTCGGCGGTGCCGCTGCTCGACGGGCGCGGCCATTTCGCGGGCTTTCGCGGCTCCGCCCGGATCGCGGAGCCGGCGCGCATCGGCCATGAGGGGGACGCCCCCCCCGCGCCCGACGCCCCCGCGCTCGCCGACGCCTTCGGCCAGCGGCTGGACAGCGCGCTGCGCGGCCCGCTCGACCGGATCATCGCCAATGCCGATACGATCACCGCGCGCGCCGAGGGGCCGCTGCGCGCCGATTATGCCGAATATGCCGCCGACATAGCGAGCGCGGGGCGTCATCTGCTCGCGCTGGTCGACGATCTGGTGGATCTTCAGGCGATCGAGCGGCCCGATTTCCGGCTGGAGGCGGAGACGATCGACCTCGCCGACGTCGCGCGGCGCGCGGCGGGGCTGTTGAGCGTGCGCGCCGCCGATCGCGAGGTGCGCATCGACCGGCCGGCCAATGAGGAGACGCTGCCCGCCAGCGGCGATTTCCGCCGCGCGCTCCAGATACTGGTCAATCTGGTGGGCAATGCGGTGCGCTATTCGCCGCAGGGCGGATCGGTCTGGATACGCTGCGAGCGGGAGGGCGATCTCGCCGTGGTGATCGTCGCCGATCAGGGCAAGGGCATCGCGCCGGAGGATCAGGCGCGCATCTTCGACAAGTTCGAGCGCGTCGATCCCTATGAGCCGGGCGGCTCCGGCCTCGGTCTCTACATCGCCCGGCGGCTGGCGCGCGCGATGGGCGGCGATATCGCGGTGGACAGCGCGCCGGGGCAGGGCGCGCGCTTCATCCTCACCCTGCCGATCCCTAACCCGCCGATCCCCGTCCCGCCGGCCTGAGCCTCCCCCGCCCGAAGGCGGGAAAGGCGGCGGGACAGATCCGGCTCAACGCTGGGCGAGCGGCACGTAATCGCGCTGGGGCCTGCCGGTGTAGAGCTGGCGCGGACGGCCGATCTTCTGCTCGGGATCGGCGATCATCTCGTTCCACTGGGCGACCCAGCCGACGGTGCGCGCCAGCGCGAACAGCGCGGTGAACATCGTCGTCGGGAAGCCGACGGCGGAGAGGATCACGCCCGAATAGAAATCGACGTTCGGATAGAGCTTCTTCTCGATGAAATAGGGGTCCTCCAGCGCGATCCGCTCCAGCTCGCGCGCGGTGTCGAGCACGGGATCGTTCTTGCCGAGCTTGTCGAGGATTTCGGCCGCCGCCTTGGAGAGCACCTTCGCGCGTGGATCGTAATTCTTGTAGACGCGATGGCCGAAGCCCATCAGCCGGAACGGATCGTCCTTGTTCTTGGCGCGCGCGATATATTCGGGGATGCGATCGGGCGTGCCGATCTCGCGCAGCATGTTGAGCGCGGCCTCGTTCGCGCCGCCATGCGCCGGGCCCCACAGGCAGGCGATGCCCGCCGCGATGCACGCGAAGGGGTTCGCCCCCGACGAGCCGGCGAGGCGCACGGTGGACGTCGACGCGTTCTGCTCATGATCGGCATGGAGGATGAAGATCTTGTCCATCGCCGATTCGACGACGGGATCGATCTCATATTCCTCGGCCGGCACGCTGAACGTCATGCGCAGGAAATTTGCCGTGTAGGACAGGTCGTTGCGCGGATAGACGAAGGGCTGGCCCACCGAATATTTATACGCCATCGCCGCGATCGTCGGCATCTTGGCGATCAGGCGGTGGCTGGCGATCAGCCGCTGCTGCGGATCGGCGATGTCGGTCGAATCATGGTAGAAGGAGGAAAGCGCGCCGACCACGCCGCACATCACCGCCATCGGGTGCGCATCGCGCCGGAAGCCGCGGAAGAAGGCGGCGAGCTGCTCGTTCACCATCGTGTGGCGGGTGATGGTGTAGGTGAACTTGTCCAGCTCGGCGGGGGAGGGAAGCTCCCCGTTCAGCAGCAGGTAGGACACCTCCATGAAGCTCGACTGCTCGGCGAGCTGGTCGATCGGATAGCCCCGGTGGAGGAGGATGCCGGCGTCACCGTCGATATAGGTGATCGCCGATTCGCAGCTCGCGGTGGAGGTGAAGCCGGGATCGAAGGTGAAGGCGCCCGTCTGGCCATAAAGCTTTCGGATGTCGATGACGTCGGGACCGACGCTGCCTGAACGGACCTGGTAGTCGAAGGATTTGCCCCCGACCTCGATCTTGGCGGTTTTGTCCCCCATCGCTGTTCTCCTTCGTCGAAATCAAGCCTGAACGGGGGCCAGCCTGTCGGCCAGTCGCCCCAGGCTCTCCTCACGGCCGAGGAGAGCCAGAACGTCGAATATGCCCGGCGACGTGGTCCGGCCGGTCAGCGCCGCGCGAAGCGGCTGCGCCACCTTGCCGAGGCCCAGCCCCGCTTCGTCCGCGACCGTGCGCACCGCCTCCTCGAGCGCCGCGGCGCTCCAGTCGGCCACCGGCTCGATCGCGCGGCGCACGGCGGCGAGCAGGTCGATCGCGGCGCCATCTAGCAGCGAAGCCGCCTTCTCGTCCATGATTATGGGGCGGGTGCGAAACAGGAAAGCGGCGCCATCGGCCAAGTCGTGCAAATCCTTGGCCCGGGGCTTCAGGAAGGGCATGGCGCGACGCAGCAAATCGCCCCCGGCCTCGTCGAGCGGACGGCCGATCTCCTCTTCGACTCCGGCGCGTGCTAGCGCCGCCAGCCGCGCGTCATCGGCCTCGCGCAGATAGTGGCCGTTGAGGTTCTGGAGCTTCTTCATGTCGAAGCGCGAGGGCGACCGGCCGACGCCGGCCAGATCGAACCATTCGATCGCCTGGTCGCGGCTGATGATCTCCGCGTCGCCATGCCCCCAGCCCAGGCGCAGCAGATAGTTGGAAAGCGCCTCGGGCAGGATTCCCAGCTCGTCGCGATACGCCTCGACGCCGAGCGCGCCGTGGCGCTTGGAAAGCTTCGCCCCGTCGGGCCCGTGGATCAGCGGCACATGCGCATAGACCGGCTCGCGCCATCCCATCGCGCGGATCAGCGCGAGCTGGCGGAAGGCGTTGTTGAGATGATCGTCGCCGCGAATCACATGGGTGACGCCCATGTCATGATCGTCGACCACCACGGCGAGCATATAGGTCGGCGTCCCGTCCGAACGGAGCAGGACCATGTCGTCCAGCTCGGCATTGCGCACCGTGACGGGGCCCTGCACCTGATCGTCGATCGTCGTCTCGCCGTTACGCGGCGCCTTCAGCCGGATGACGAAGGGCGCGCCCTCCTGCTCCGGGCCGGGCACGCGATCGCGCCAGCGGCCGTCATAGCGCAGCGGCTGCTTGGCGGCGCGCTGGGCGGCGCGCATTTCCTCCAGCTCCCCGGCGGTCGCGTAGCAGCGATAGGCATGGCCGCTCGCCAGCAGCTCGTGCGCCACCTCGGCATGGCGGCCGGCGCGGGCGAACTGGAACACGGCCTCGCCGTCCCAGTCGAGGCCGAGCCATTTCATCCCGTCGAGGATCGCGTCTATCGCAGGCCGGGTGGAGCGCGCCCGATCGGTATCCTCGATCCGCAGCAGGAACTTGCCGCCATGGTGGCGCGCGAACAGCCAGTTGAACAGCGCGGTGCGCGCGCCGCCGATATGCAGGAAACCCGTGGGCGAGGGGGCGAAACGGGTGACGACGGCGTCGCCTGCGGGATGTGCTTCGGTGCTTGCGCTCACGCGCGGATTCTCCAAGGATCGGGCCATGCCCGCCGAATTCGGCCCCGCCCCTAGCATGGCTCTCGGGCCGCGACAAACCGTCGTCGGGAACCGCTGGCGGCGGGCCGGGGCGGCGGCGGAACGCTGGCTGGACGCGGAGCGGGATCAGCTCGTCCTCTGGCTTCCCGTGGGGCTGGGGCTCGGCATCGCGGGCTGGTTCGTGCTGCCCGACGCCGGGGCATGGATCGCGCTGATGCTGGGCGGCCTGGGCGTCGCCGCCGGCGCGGCGCTGCTTCCCGCCGGCGGGCGGGCGGGGCGTGCGCTGGCGCTGTTCGCGCTCGCCGCGACGATCGGCTGCGGGCTCGTCTGGTGGCGGGCGGGGCAGGCCGCCGCGCCCCGGCTGGAACGGCCGGTGGTGACGATGCTGACGGCGCGCGTCGTCGGCGTCGAGCCGCTCGCCGCGCGCGGCAGCGTCCGGCTGGGGCTGGCGCCCTCCGCGTCCGGGGGCCTGCCGCCGTCGATCCGGGTCAATGTCGATGATCGCGACATGGCGTCCGGGGTGGTGCCGGGGGTGACGGTGGCCTTGCGCGCGCGGCTGGTGCCGCCGCCGCCCGCCGCCTTGCCGGGCGGTTATGATTTCGCGCGGGTCGCCTGGTTCCGGGGGCTGGGCGCCACGGGCAAGGCGATCGGCCCGATTCGCGTGACGGGGACGAGCGAGGATCGCGGCTTCGCGACAGGGCTCGCCGCGCTGCGCACCCGCCTTTCCGCCCACATACAGGCGCGCGCGCCCGGCGGCCCCGGGGGCATCGCGGCGGCGCTGGCGACGGGCGATGTGGGCGGCATTCCGGAGAGCGATTCGGAGGCGATGCGCCGATCCGGCCTCGCCCATCTGCTTTCGGTCAGCGGACTGCATGTGACGGCGGTGGTGGGCGCGGTCATGCTGCTGGTGCTGCGCCTGCTGGCGTTAAGCCCGGCGCTCGCGCTGCGCGCGCCGCTGCTGATGATCGCGGCGGGCGCGGGCGCGGTGGCGGCGATCGGCTATACCCTGCTCACCGGGGCGGAGGTGCCGACGGTGCGCTCCTGTGTCGCGGCGCTGCTGGTGCTGGCGGGGCTCGCGCTCGGCCGCGACGCGCTCACCTTGCGGCTGGTGGCGGCCGGCGCGCTGGTCGTGCTGCTTTTCCGCCCCGAGGCGCTGGCGGGACCGAGCTTCCAGATGAGCTTCGGCGCCGTCACCGCGCTCATCGCGCTGCACGAGCATCGGGGGGTGCGCGCCTTCCTCGCCCGGCGCGAGGAGGGGCGGGGACGGCGCCTCGCCCGCGAGATGGCCGGGCTGCTGCTGACCGGGCTGGTGGTGGAGATCGCGCTGCTGCCGATCGCGATGTATCATTTCCATCGCGCGGGTATTTATGGCGCGCTGGCCAATATCGCCGCGATCCCGCTCACCACCTTCGTCGTGATGCCGCTGGAGGCGGCCGCGCTGCTGCTCGATCCGCTCGGGCTGGGCGCGCCCGTCTGGTGGCTGGCGACGCGTGCGCTGGAGGCGCTGCTGGGGATCGCGCATCATGTCGCCGACATGCCCGGCGCGGTCACGGCGCTGCCCGCCATGCCCGATGGCGCCTTCGCGCTGATGGTGGCGGGCTGCCTGTGGCTGGCGCTGTGGCGGACGCGGATCAGGCGGCTGGGGCTCGTCGCGATTCTGCTGGGCGGCGGCTGTGCGCTCGCGACGCCGGCGCCCGATCTGCTCGTCACCGGCGACGGGCGGCATCTGGCGGTGGTGGGCGCGGACGGGCGGATCGCGCTGCTGCGCCCGCGCGCGGGCGATTATGTCCGCGCGATGCTGAACGAGGGCGCGGGCACGCTGGCGGAGGCGGGCGACCTCGACAGCCTGCCCGGCGCGCGCTGCGGGCCGGACCTGTGCGCGGCGGAGATCGTGCGCGGCGGCCGCCGCTGGCGCCTGCTCGCGACGCGTTCGCCCTATCTGGTCGATATCGGCGCGATGAAGGCCGCCTGCGCCGCCGCCGACATCGTGGTCAGCGATCGCCGTCTGCCGCGCTCCTGCCGCCCGCGCTGGCTGAAGGCGGACCGGGCGATGCTGCGCGAGACCGGCGGGCTGGCGATCGACCTCGGTGCCGGGACGGTCGCAACGGTGGCCGGGAAAGTGGGGCGTCACCCCTGGGCGACCACGATGCCCCCGCGTTGAGAATGCGGGTCAGGCGACGGGCGGCGGCTGGCCCTCGTCACGGGGAAGGGCCGGATCGATGCAGGCCCAGCCGGGCGCCTGGCTGGTCCAGATCGTCATCTGCGGCCCGATCAGGCCCGGATTATCGAGCGCGCCGGCGCGGATGACGATGAGGTGCGGTCGCGCGTCCGCCTTGCTGAACAGCGGCGTGCCGCAGCCGGGGCAGAAGCCGCGCCGCATCCGGTTGCCGCTGTCGGCGATGCTCTCGTGCCAGCGGACCTCGCCCTTCACGGCGAGCGTGTCGGCGGGGAAGGTGACGTTCACCGTGGCGCCGCCCCCGCCCAGATACTGGCACAGGCGGCACCAGCAGGCACGCGCGCCCAGCGGCGCGGCGTCGACCGTGAAGCGGACTGCCCCGCACAGGCAGCCGCCGGCGGCGCTCATGCTATCGCGGCCACCAGCCCCTCGAACAGGCGGCGGCCGTCGGCGCCGCCATGCGCGCCTTCGATCTTCCGTTCGGGGTGGGGCATCATGCCCAGCACATTGCCGCTTTCGTTGACGATCCCGGCGATGTCGCGCGCCGATCCGTTCACCGGCCCGGCATAGCGGAAGGCGACCCGGCCCTCGCCCTCCAGCCGGTCGAGCACGTCCTCGTCCGCGTTGTAATTGCCGTCATGATGCGCGACGGGGACGGTGATCGCCTCGCCCGCCTCATAGCGGCTGGTGAAGGCGGTCTGGCTGGTGCCGACCGTCAGCGCCACGTCGCGGCAGACGAAGTTCAGCCCGGCATTGCGCATCAGCGCGCCGGGCAGCAGGCCCGTTTCGGTGAGGATCTGGAAGCCGTTGCACACGCCCAGCACGGCGACGCCGCGCCCCGCCGCCTCGACCACGGCGCGCATGATCGGCGATCGCGCCGCCATCGCGCCCGCGCGCAGATAATCGCCGTAGGAGAAGCCGCCGGGAACGCCGATCAGGCCGATGCCTTCGGGCAGTTCGGTCTCGCGGTGCCAGACCATCGCCGGCGTCTCGCCGGTCGTCTCGCGCAGCGCGACGGCAAGGTCGCGATCGCAATTCGATCCGGGAAAGACGATGACGGCGCTCTTCATGCCGCCACCCGCTCGACGCGGAAATTCTCGATCACCGTGTTGGCGAGCAGCTTGCGGCACATCGCCTCGATCTCGGCGTCGGCGATGGTGTCGGCCAGCTCAAGCTCGATCAGCTTGCCGGCGCGCACATCCTCCACGCCCGAGAAGCCGAGCCCTTCGAGCGCGTGGTGGATGGCCTTGCCCTGCGGATCGAGCACGCCGTTCTTGAGGGTGACATAAACGCGCGCCTTCATAATGCTCCGCCCGGACGAATTGAGGATGGCGGGCTTATGCTCCGGGCGGGCGCGAGGGGCAAGGGTAAGGAGAAGCGGGCGCCGGGGGATTATTTCCCCCGGCTCTTCCTGTGCTTTTCAAGATCGAGGACGGTGGTGTCGCCTTCGGGCAGCAGGCCCAGCCGGCGCGCGATCTCCTGATAGGCCTCGACCTCGCCGCCAAGGTCCAGGCGGAAGCGGTCCTTGTCCAGCTTCTCGCCCGAGCCCATGTCCCACAGGCGGCAGCCGTCGGGGCTGATCTCGTCCGCCAGGATGATGCGGCTGAAATCATTGTCCCAGATGCGGCCGAACTCGAGCTTGAAGTCCACCAGCCGGATGCCGATCCCCGCGAACAGGCCCGACATGAAATCGTTCACCCGAATCGCCATGTCGGCGATGTCGTGCATCTCGTCCTGGCTGGCCCAGCCGAAGCAGGCGATATGCTCGTCCGCGATCATCGGATCGCCGAGCGCGTCGTCCTTGTAATAATATTCGATGATCGTGCGGGGGAGCTGCGTCCCCTCCTCGATGCCCAGCCGCTTGGTCAGCGATCCGGCCGCGACGTTGCGCACCACCACCTCGATCGGCACGATCTCCACCTGGCGGATGAGCTGCTCGCGCATGTTCAGCCGGCGGATGAAATGGGTGGGCACGCCGATATTGCCGAGCAGGGTGAAGATATGCTCGGAAATCCGGTTGTTGAGCACGCCCTTGCCGCTGATCGTGCCCTTCTTCTGCGCGTTGAAGGCGGTCGCGTCGTCCTTGAAATACTGGATCAGCGTGCCGGGCTCGGGCCCCTCATAGAGGATCTTGGCCTTCCCTTCGTAGATCTGGCGGCGGCGGGACATGGGTGAAAAGCTCCCAGCAGAGGAGTCCGAAAAAGCTTGCGCCCCGGATCGGCGTCTGATGCGACGCGCGGGCCGGGGCGGGCGAGCCGCCCCTATACAGAAAGGCCGGGCGCGAGGCAAACGGTGCGCTTCGCCGCCCGCGGCTCCCGTTTTCCCCCTTGTACGCCTCTCTCGTGACATCGGCGCGGGATTCTGGTTAATCCTGCGCTTTCAGGGTGCTGCATGGTGTGGTTCGCCCGGCGAAGAGGAAGGTGATGAGGGTTTCAGCGCGGACCTTTGCCGTGCGGGCCGTCCTCGCGGCCGTGGTCGCCCTGTCGGCGCCGTTCCCGGCGTCCGCGTCCGTTCCGCCCCGTCTCGCATCGTCCCGCCTGCCGGATATGGAGCGGCGCGTGCTGGCGATGCACAATCTCGCGCGCGCGGCGCGGGGGATCGCGCCGCTGCGCTGGAATCCCGCGCTGGCGGCGGGCGCGGCGCTCTGGGCGGGCGATCTGGCGCGGCGCGGCGTGTTCGAGCATTCGCGCCATCTCGATGGTGTCGGCGAGAATCTTTGGGCGGGAACACCCGGCGCCTTCAGCCTGGAGCATATGGTCGGCCGCTGGGTGGCGGAGCGGCAATTGTTCAAGCCCGGCGTCTTTCCCGACAACAGCATGACGGGTCATTGGAAGCAGGTGGGCCATTACACGCAGATCATGTGGCGCTCGACCACGTCGGTCGGCTGCGCGATCGCCCATGGCTGGCGCGCCGACGTGCTGGTCTGCCGCTACGCGCCGGCGGGCAATGTCTATGGAGAGATGCCCTTCTAGGTTTCGCCCGGCCTCGCCTACAGCCGCAGTCCCTCCGTCTCGGGCAGGCCGAGCGCGAGGTTGAGGTTCTGGACGGCGGCGCCCGCGGCCCCCTTGCCCAGATTGTCGAGCGCCGCGACCAGCCGCACCTGGCCCGCCGCCTCATTGGCGAAGACGAACAGGTCCAGCCGGTCCGTGCCCGCGCAGCGCTCGACCGTCAGCTCGCCGAACTTGCCCTCGACGACGTGGACGAGGGCATTGTCCCGATAGGCTTCCGCCAGCGCCGCGCGGATCGCCGCGACGTCGCCGTGGAGCTGCGCCAGATGCAGCGGCACCTCCACCAGCATGCCCCGATAGGTGCGCGCGACCGCCGGCAGGAAGGCGGGCGCATGGTCCAGCCCGGCATGGCCGCGCATCTCGGGCACATGCTTGTGCGCCATGTCGAGCCCGTAGATGCGGAACGCCGTATCGGTGGCGCCGGGCGCGTCCGGCTGCTCGAAGGCGGCGATCATCGCCTTGCCGCCGCCCGAATAGCCCGACGTGGCGTTGACCGAGAGGAAGGCGCCCGCCGGCACGATCCCGGCGCGCACCAGCGGCCGCACGAGCGCGAGGAAGCCCGTGGGGTAGCAGCCGGGATTCGAGATGCGCTTCGCCCCGGTCAGCCGCTGGCGGCCGTCGGGCTCCAGCTCCGCGAAGCCATAGGTCCAGTCGGCATGGGTGCGGTGCGCGGTCGAGGCGTCGATGACGCGCGTGGCCGGATTGTCGATCAGCGCCACCGCCTCGCGCGCGGCATCGTCGGGCAGGCACAGGATCACCGCGTCGGCGGCGTTGAGCGCCTCGCGCCGGGCGGACGCGTCCTTGCGCCGCGCCTCGTCGATCGCGACGATCTCAATATCGCGGCGCCCGGCCAGCCGCTCGCGGATTTCCAGGCCGGTGGTGCCCGCCGCGCCGTCGATGAAAACCTTCGCCGCCGCCATCACTTCAGTCTCCGCCGCGCCACGATCGGTTGGTCGCAGGACGTCGCGAGGCGCGCGACGACATCCGCCAGGGGCTCGATGGTCACGGCCATCGCGTGGGCATTGGCGTGGAGCAGCCGCGTGCCGTCCGCCATGAGGCCGACATGGCCGGGAAAGAATATCAGGTCCCCGCGCGCGAGCGGCGCGTCGGGCGCGATCTCATGGCCCAGCGCGCGCTGCATGTCGCTGTCGCGCGGCGCATCGATCCCCGCAAGGCCGAGCGCGAGCTGGACGAGGCCCGAGCAGTCGATCCCGCCCGCGCCGCGCCCGCCCCAGCGATAGGGAGCGCCCAGCAGCCGTTCCGCGACCGCCACCGGATCGGCGTCGGCCTCGCCGATGCCGCGCGCGTGGCGGCGGTGGATATAGCCCTGGCCGGCCGCGAGGAAATCGCCCTCGACGGTCGCCGTGAATCGCGCGCCCATCGGCCATTCGGCGAGGACGGGCGACTTGATGTCGGGCGCCTCGAACAGCAAGGCGAGGGGCGCGGTGACGCGATGCGTCGGCTCGACGGGCGCGCCGAGCGCCGCCATCGCGACATAGCCGACATAATGATCGGCGAGGGCATAGCCCCACGCCCAGCCGCCCGCTATGTCGAGCACCGCGAAATCCTCGCCGTGGAGGAGTTGCGAGACGGCGCGGCCCTTCGGATCGGGCGTGCCGCGCAGCATCGCCGCCGCCGCGACGCAGCGGCAACGCTCTGCCACCGCATAATGAGGCGCGAACAGCCGGCCGGAAAGCGCGATGTCGGCGATGTCGCGCCGCACCGCGTGGATACGCGGATCGAGCGTGATCGAGGGGCCGGAAAGGCGGAAGCGTTCAGCAGGCCGCCGCGTGGACGTGCTTGTGGCCGGACGCGTTGCCGGCCTTTTCGCCACCGATGAGGCTGCCGAAGCGCTCAAGGAAATCTGCTCCGTGTTCCGTTCGCGCTACGAAGATGTTGCGCCGGTCGGTCTCGTCCCGTTCACGGCGCAGATAGCCGAGCGTGCCGAGCGTGTTCAAGGCGCGCGTGACGACCGGCTTCGATACGTTGAGCATCTGCGCGAGCCCGCGCACGGTATGCGGCCCGGGCGTGAGGTAGACCGCCAGCAGAAGCGCCATCTGGCGATTGGTGAGATCGGGCTGGCCGGAGCGGACATAGCTCACCAGCGCCTTCATCCACCGCGCAAGTTCTTTCTCCAACACCGCCACGTCAGCCTCGCCAAGCCAATATCATCTGTCCGCGCGCATCCGCGCTTGCCTTGCCGTAACAACCCGTGGCGGGGCGCTTCGTTTCATTACCAGCGATGAAATCTCCCGGAATCCGGGACGGGAGGGCGATTCAGCCGAAACGGGTCCGCAGCATCTCCCACGCCGCGCGCAGGCCCAGCGCGTCGCCGCCCTTGGGCCGGCCGGGCAGGGGGGAAGGCCGCCAGGCGAAGGTGTCGAGATGTGCCCAGGGGGTTTGCGCCGGCACGAATTTCTGGAGGAACAGCGCCGCCGTCACCGATCCCGCCATCCCGCCCTCGCCGGCATTGTTGATGTCCGCGACGGTGGATTTGAGCATGTCGGCATAGGGCGCCCACAGCGGCATCCGCCACAGGGGATCGGAAATCCGCCGCCCCGCCGCGAGCAGATCGTCGGCCAGCGCGTCGTCATTGGCGAACAGGGCCGGCAGATCGGGGCCCAGCGCGACCCGCGCGGCGCCGGTCAGCGTCGCGAAGTCGATCAGCAGCGCGGGCTCGTCCTCCGCCGCGCGGGCGAGCGCGTCGCCCAGGATCAGCCGCCCCTCGGCATCGGTGTTGCCGATCTCGACCGACAGGCCCTTGCGGCTGGCCAATATGTCGCCGGGGCGGAAGGCGTCGGCCGATATCGCATTCTCCACTGCCGGGATCAGCAAATGGAGCCTGACCGGCAGGCGCAGGCCCATCACCAGCCGCGCCAGCGCCAGGGCGTGGGCGGCGCCCCCCATGTCCTTCTTCATCAGCAGCATGGCTGGGGAGGGCTTGATGTCGAGCCCGCCCGAATCGAAGCAGACGCCCTTGCCGACGACGGCGATGCGCGGATGGGACGGATTGCCCCATTCCAGTTCGATCAGCCGCGGCGCGCGCGCGCGGCCGGCGGCGCGGCCGACGGCGGCGATCATCGGATAGCCTTCCGCCAGCGCGTCGCCCTGCGTCACCCGGAAGTCCGCGCCCGCCTCGTTGGCGATCGCCTCGACGGCGGCGGCCAGCTCGGTGGGGCCCATGTCGGCGGCGGGGGTGTCGACGAGATCGCGCACCAGCGCCACCGCCTCGGCGAGCGCCACCATCTCGTCGATCCGCGCCGGATCGCCGGTCAGCAGCACGCGCCGGGCGATCGGCTCGGCCTCGCGCCGGTAGCGATCGAAGCGATGATGGGCGAGCAGCCAGCCCAGCGCCGCATCCCCCGGCGCGCCCTCGGCGAGGCGGTAGCTGCCTTCGGGCAGCCGCGCGACGGCGCCCGCCAGATCCCAGGGCGTCGCCTCGTCGGGCAGGCCGATCGCGATCGCCTCGCTGCCGGGCTTGTCGCCGGGCAGGATCGCGAAATCGCCGGGCTTGCCCTTGAACAGCCCGATCGCCACCGCCGCGCGCGCCCGCTCGGGCTGGCCGGCGAGCCAGCTTTCGAAATCGTCCTTGCGGATGGTGTGGAGGAGATGCGCGGGCTGTCCGCGATCGGCGGCAAGGAGAGCGGAAAAATCGGTCATTCGGGCGATCCTAAAATGATTTCCGGCCCAAGGCGATTCCCGGACGCCATGGAGAAACAGCCGGCCCGGAAAATCGCCTCATCCGTCGCACGCCGGCCGTTCAGGCCAGCGGCATGCCGAACAGGTCATGCTCGTCGGTATCCTCGATCGTCACCGCGACGATATCGCCGGGCTTGAGGTGGCCCGCGTCGCGCAGATGGACCTCGCCGTCGATCTCGGGCGCGTCGGCCTGCGAGCGGCCGGTGGCGCCGCCCTCCCCGGCGTCGACAAGGTCGATGATGACGTCGAGCGTGCGGCCGACCTTCGCCTGGAGCTTCGCGGCGGAGATCGCGGCGGTCTTCTCCATCAGCCGGGCGTAGCGTTCCTCCTTCACCTCCTCGGGCACCGGATCGGGTAGCGCGTTGGCGGCGGCACCCTGCACCGCCTCGAACCGGAAGGCGCCGACGCGGTCGAGCTGCGCCTCTTCCAGCCAGTCGAGCAGGTAGCGGAAATCCTCCTCGGTCTCGCCGGGGAAGCCGACGACGAAGGAGGAGCGGATCGTCATGTCCGGGCAGATGGCGCGCCACGCCTTCAGCCGTTCGAGCACCTTCACCTCGTTGGCGGGGCGCTTCATCGCCTTCAGCACCTTCGGCGCGGCATGCTGGAAGGGGATGTCGAGATAGGGGAGGACGAGGCCCTCCGCCATCAGCGGGATCACCTGATCGACATGCGGATAGGGATAGACGTAATGGAGCCGCACCCAGGCGCCGAGCCGTCCCAGCCCGCGCGCGAGATCGGTCATGTGCGCGCGCGCCTCGCCGCCCTTCCACGGCCAGCTCGCGTGGCGCAGATCGACGCCATAAGCCGACGTGTCCTGGCTGATGACGAGCAGCTCGCGCGTGCCCGCCGCGATCAGCTTCTCCGCCTCGCGCAGGATCGCATCGGGCCGGCGCGAGACGAGGTCGCCCCGGATCGAGGGGATGATGCAGAAGGCGCAGCGATGATTGCAGCCCTCCGAGATCTTCAGATAGCTGTAATGACGCGGGGTGAGCTTCAGCCCCGCCTCGGGCACCAGATCGACGAAGGGGGAGGGGGCGACCGGCGCCGCCTCGTGCACCGCGCCGACCACCGCCTCATATTGGTGCGGACCCGTGACGGCGAGCACGTCGGGAAAGCGCGCGCGGATCGCGTCGGCTTCATTGCCCATGCAGCCGGTGACGATCACGCGGCCGTTTTCCGCGATCGCCTCGCCGATCGCCTCCAGGCTTTCCTCCTTGGCCGAATCGAGGAAGCCGCAGGTATTGACCAGCACGACGTCCGCGCCGGCATAATCGGGCGAGAGGCCGTAGCCGTCGGCGCGCAGCTTGGTCAGGATGCGCTCGCTGTCGACCAGCGCCTTGGGACAGCCGAGCGAAACCATGCCGATCTTCGGCGGTGTGGGAAGTGTGGTTGCCATGGGAGCGCGCCACATAATCGATCGCGCCGGATTTTGCGAGGGGGTGCCGTGTCGCCGCGCCGTTCACCCCCTGCGGGGCAGATAGGCGGCGGGATCGACAGGTTTCGCGCCCTGGCGGATCTCGAAATGCAGCTCGGGCCGGTCGGCCAGCCCCGATTGGCCGGCGCGCGCGATGACCTGGCCGCGTTTCACCGCCTGTCCGCGCGTCACCAGCAATTCGCCGGCATGGCCGTAGGCGGTCGTCCAGGTGTCGCTGTGGCGGATCAGGATCAGGCCGCCATAGGCCGCGATGCCGGTGCCGGCATAGACCACCACGCCGTCCGCCGCCGCCGTGATCGGCGCGCCGATCGTCGTGCCGATATCGATTCCGTCATTGCGCCGACCCGGCCCGAACACGCCGTAGCCGCGCACCACCTTGCCGTCCGCGGGCCAGAGGAAGCGGCCGTCGAACGGCGTGGGCGCGGCGACTGCGATGTCCGGGGAAAGCGGCGTGTGGCGCGGGCCGGTCGTGCGTGGCTTTTCCGGCTCCGCATTCCGGGCGATGGCGGGCTCGCCGCCGGTGATGATGTCGCCGATGTCGAGCTGGAAGGCATGGGCGCGCTGCTCCAGCGTCATGCCCGCCACCTCCTGCGTGCTGGGCAGCAGCAGGCGCTGGCCGGCGCGCAGGATATAAGGCTCGGTCAGCTCGTTGAGCGCGGCGATCCGCGACCATTCGACGCCATAGGCGCGCGCGATGGCGATGCCCGTCTCGCCGGTGCGGACCTTGTGCCAGCGCCCGGCGGGAATGCGCAGTTTCTGGCCCACGCGGATCGTGAAGGGCGGCTTCAGCCCGTTTTCGCGCGCGATCGCCTCCGATCCGGCGTTCGTCCTCTCGGAGATGCGGCGCAGCGAATCGCCGGGCTTGACGATATAGACGCCGCCCTGGCTCTCCTCGGCCGCCGCCGCGACGCGATTGGTCTCGAACGGGGGCGGGGGGCTGCCGCCGGGAATCTCGACGCGTTCATATCCCAGCCTGGGCGACGGAGGGGCGGGCTGCGGCGGAACCGGCCGGGGCCGGGCGGCGGGCGGCGGCGCGTGGCGCGGCGGCTTGCGTGGCGGCGCGGGCGCGGGACGATGGGATTGGCCGGGAATGCACGCGGCGAGCGCGAGCAGGAGCAGCAAAGGCGTCGTCGACCGGGGCATCGCGCGCTCCTGTTAGCAGAAACGGCCGCGTGTTGAAGGGCGGCTATGCGTTGAAGGGCGGCTATTCAGGGGCTTGCGCGAACAGATGGGCCAGCCGCTCCATCGACGGGCGGTGCGTCAGGTCGAGATGCAGGGGCGTGACCGAGACATAGCCGTCCGCCATCGCCTCCAGATCGGTGGAATGGGCGGGCGTCTCGACCATGCCGCCGAGCCCGAACCAGTAATAGTTGTATCCGCGCGGATCGGTGCCCTTGACGATCCTCAGCCGGCCATAATCGCGTATCCCCTGGCCGACGACGCGCACGCCGCGCACCTTTTCGGCGGGCAAGGCGGGGAAATTGACGTTGATCAGCGTGCCCGGCGCCCATTCCATCGCGACGAGCGGCGCGATCACGCGCGGCCCCCAGCTTTCGGCGGCGGCGAAGGGCACGGTGTCGCCCATCCCCTCGCGTACATAGACCTGGCTCAGCGCGATCGAGCGGACGCCCGCCAGCGCACCCTCCATCGCGGCCGAGACGGTGCCCGAATAGGTCACGTCCTCGCCCAGATTGGCGCCGCGGTTGACGCCGGAGAGGATGAGGTCGGGCGGCGCATCCTTCATGATCAGCGCCACCGCCATCATCACCGCGTCGGTGGGCGTGCCGGTGACGGAGAAGCGCCGCTCGCCATGTCGGCGCAGCCTCACCGGGCGCGTGAGCGTGAGCGAATGGCCGGCGCCCGACATCTCCTCGGCGGGCGCGACGACGGTGATATCGTCGGACAGCGTGCGCGCGATCGCCTCCAGCACCGCGAGGCCGGGGGCGTTGATGCCGTCGTCGTTGGTGAGCAGGATGCGCATCAGGCGGCGGGCTCAAGCCGGGTGACGCCGCCCATATAGGGCAGCAGCGCCTCGGGAATGCGGACCGAGCCGTCCGCCTCCTGATAATTTTCGAGAACGGCGACCAGCGTGCGGCCGACCGCGAGGCCCGATCCGTTGAGCGTGTGGACGAAGCGCGTGCCCTTCGCCTCGCCCGCCGGGCGGTAGCGCGCGTTCATCCGCCGCGCCTGGAAATCGCCGCAGTTGGAGACGCTGCTGATCTCGCGATAGCGCCCCTGTCCGGGCAGCCATACCTCCAGGTCGAAGGTCTTGCGCGCCGTGAAGCCCATGTCGCCCGTGCAGAGCAGCATCCGGCGGAAGGGCAGGCCGAGCAGGTCGAGGATCGCCTCCGCGCTCTCGACCATGTGCAGATGCTCCGCCTCCGATTGCCCGGGTGTCGCGATCGTCACCATCTCCACCTTGTCGAACTGGTGCTGGCGGATCATCCCGCGCGTGTCGCGCCCGGCCGCGCCCGCTTCCGAGCGGAAGCAGGGGGTGAGCGCGGTATAGCGCAGCGGCAGCGCCGTCTCGTCCAGGATCGTCTCGCGCACCATGTTGGTCAGGCTGACCTCGGCGGTGGGGATCAGCCAGCGGCCGTCGGTGGTGTGGAACAGATCCTCGCGGAACTTGGGGAGCTGGCCGGTGCCGAACGCCGCCTCATCGCGCACCAGCAGCGGCGGCGCCACCTCGCCATAGCCGCGATCGATCGTCTGCCGATCGAGCATGAACTGGCCGAGCGCGCGGTTGAGCCGCGCGATCCCGCCGCGCAGCACGGCGAAGCGCGCGCCCGAAATGGCGGCGGCGGTCTCGAAATCCAGGCCGAGCGCGGGGGCGAAATCGGCATGGTCCCTTGCCTCGAAACCGAAGGCGCGCGGGGTGCCCCGGCGCGCAAGCTCGACATTGGCCTCCTCGCCCGGCCCGTCGGGCACGTCGGCGGCGGGCAGGTTGGGGAGTGCGGCGAGCAGATCGTGGAGCGCGGCCTCCACCGCCGTCTCCTCCTCCTGAAGCGCCGGCATCCGTTCCTTGAGCGTCGCCACCTCGGCCATCAGCGCCTGGGCCGTCGCCTCGTCCTTTTGCGCCTTGGCGGCGCCGATCGCCTTCGACGCCTCGTTGCGGCGCGTCTGCGCGGCCTGAAGCTCGGTCGCGATCGCGCGACGGCGCTCGTCGAGCGCGACGACGGCGGCGGCCTGCGGGGCCGTCCCGCGCCGTCCCAGAGCGGCGTCGAAAGCGGCGGGATCGTCGCGGATCAGGCGGATATCGTGCATGCCCGGCCTATGGCGGGGGCCCCGGCCGCGCGCAACCCCGCATCCACGCCGTGCGTTCATCCTGCGTGTTGGCACGATATGCCAGAACATCGCGGGCCGGGTGGACAGACATCCGGGCGTTCCGGAAGAATCCCGCGCCGCGCGGCGCGGGCGGGGCGCACGAGGATGGAGCCGCTTTCCGGAAGCGACAGGATGGAGATGAGGGCTCATGCGCATTCCCCATGACGGGCTGGTGGCGGTCGCGGACGGCGGCAAGATGCTGTTCTTCCGCAATCAGGGCGACGCGTTCCGCCCGCGCCTGACGCTGGTGCACGGCGAGGAGGCGATCAATCCGCCCGCCCGCGATCAGGTGAGCGACGCGCCGGGGCGCGCGTTCAGCAGCGTCGGGCCCGGCCGCAGCGCCTATGAGCGGGCCGATCCCCACCAGATCGAGGAGGAGCGCTTCGCCGCCGAGACCGCCGCCTTGCTCCGCCAGCGCGCGCTGGCGGGGGATTATGACGCCCTGATCGTCGTCGCGCCGCCGCGCACGCTGGGCGAGTTGCGCCGCCATTATCACAAGGAGGTGACGAGCCGGCTGCTCGCCGAGGTGCCGAAGAATCTCACGGGCCACCCGGTCGAGGAGATCGAGCGGCTGCTGACAGCGGCGGATTGAAGGGCGGTTTTCCGGGAAAAATGGCGTCCCGTCGTTCCCCAGGCGCAGTTCGTCGCGAGAGGATAAGCGAATCGCCCGGCCGATAGTTAGGCAACGGAAGTTCAGGGGCACAGATGGGACAAGCATATGGTCAATGGAGAGTCGAAGATGTTTCGTATGTTTCTGCTTTCGGGCGCCGCGATGCTCGCCTGGTCGGCGGTGCCGGCATCGGCGCAGAGCGCCGCCGCGGGCACGGCGACAACCGCCGCCGCCAGGCCGACCGTCGGCGCGACGGTCTATGACACCACCGGCAATGTCGTGGGCACGGTCGATTCGGTGAACGGCGACGTCGCCGTCGTCGCGACCGGCAAGAACAAGGTGGGCATCCCGCTCACCTCGTTCGGCAAGGGCGACAAGGGCCCGCTGCTCGCCATGACGCGCGATCAGCTCGATCAGGCGGCGGCCGGCGCGAAGGCGCAGCAGGCCGCCTCCGTCACCCAGGGCGCGACCGTGATGGATTCGCAGGGCGTCACGATCGGCACGGTCAAGTCGGTCGATTCGCAATATGCCCTCGTCGACATGCAGGGCACGGAGGTGAAGCTCCCGCTCAGTGCTTTCGCCACGCGCGACAACGGCCTGATGCTCGGCATGACCAAGGCGCAGCTCGAGGCGGCCGCCAAGCCGGCCGCGGGCGCGAACGCCGGAAGCGCCGGCGCGACACCGCCAAGCTGACGCGATACGGCCGGAGCATTTTCCGGGGCGAACCGGGACGATGCTCCGGCCCAGTCCGCGTTCTCACAGGCGGCGTGTTCCAGCCTGACGGAAGCGCCGCCGTTTGCGTCAGGCGCGGCCGCGCTTGCGGCTGAATCGCGCGCGGGCGACGAGCGCCGCCGCCGCGCCGCCGAACAGGAAGATCATCGGCGGCGCCGGCACCGGCGTCGGTCCACCACTGCTACCTGTGGCACCGCTCGAACCGCCGCTGCCGCCCGACGTGGAACTGCTGCCCGAGGTCGAGCTGCTTGTGGAACTGCTGCTGGACGTCGAGCTGCTCGTCGAGGTGGAGCTGCTGGTCGAGACGCCGCTGCTGGTGGACGTGCTGGACGTGGTCGAGACGTTGCCGCCCGATGTGCTGGACGATCCGCTGGTGGTGGTGCTGATCCCGCCCGTGGAGCCGCTGGTGCTCGATCCGCCGGTCGACGTGGAGGATGATCCGCCGCTGCTGCTCGAGGTCGAGGAGATGACCCAGCCGCCGCTCGATCCGCCTCCGAAGAAGCCTCCGCCGAAGAAACCGCCCCATCCGCCGCCGAAGCCGCCGCTGCCGCCCAGCACCATGGTGCCCCCGCTGCCGCCGCCCGGCGGGGCGACCTCCGGAAAAGGCGGCGGGGGCGCCGCATAGGCGGCCGGGGTCGCCGCAACGGTCACGGTGGCGGGCGCGCAGGCCGTCGTCGTCGTGGTGACGCGCTTCACCACCCGCCGGGCGGTGCGCACGGGCGCGCGGTGGACAGCCTTGCGCGCGACATGATGGACGGGGCGCTTCTCCGCGACATGCACCGCGCCGCCGCCGATGATCGCGCCGCCGCACGCACATGCGCATAATTTCGCCAGGGCCATCCGTACCGACATCGCGAAATACTCTCGAAAGGAGTGCCTTTGGACGTGGGAGCGGAAAGAACTGCCTCCCGAATGATCCGCCACCCGTCGTGAGTAGTGGCGCAGATCGAAATATTAATTGCAATATCATTAACTATAGTTCCGGCGTCTGGAAGCACCGCGCAGGGCCATTATATGGGTTAATGCTCAATTCGGAGGCATGTTCACCATGAATGTTAACCATCATCGGCACCCGCCCGCCGAATCATCCGCCGCCGCTTGGGCGCCGTCTTGCCGTGCGACTCGGTCGTGCGCGCGGCGATATCGCGGCGCCCCGCGAGGGCGGCGCGGCCGGGGACGCCGGGACGGCCCATTCGGCGGGGATTGTCGCGGCCTCGCGATTCCGGTCCCTAATCCGACGCTTGTGCGGGGATCGGCGCGTGGCTATAGGGCCGCGCGGGGCGGATGTCGTTGGATCGGCACTAGGCCGGCGCAAGGCGTCCGTGGGGAGCGGAGAAACTGATGGCCTCTGCGTTGAGCACGATTTCAGAAAAGCCGGATGGTGGAACCGGCGCGCCGGACCATGATTATCGTCCGTCTCCGGACGAGGAATTCATGAACCCCGATCAACTCGCTTATTTCCGCAAGAAGCTGCTGAACTGGAAGGAGTCGATCCTGCGCGAGGCGCAGGGCACGCTGACCCAGCTCCAGAACGATTCACTGCGCGAGCCCGACATCACCGATCGCGCGTCGAGCGAGACCGACTGGTCTATCGAGCTGCGCACCCGTGATCGCCAGCGCAAGCTCATCGCCAAGATCGACGCCGCGCTGCGCCGGATCGAGGAAGGCGAATATGGCTATTGCGAGGTGACGGGCGAGCCGATCTCGCTTGCCCGGCTGGAGGCGCGGCCGATCGCGACGATGACGGTGGAGGCGCAGGAGCGCCATGAGCGGCAGGAAAAAATCTCCCGCGAGGAATAGCTTGCAGGGAAGCAGGGGGCGCCGTTAACCGTTTTTTGGGGGGTCACCTGCTTTGGCTGATCCGTTCGACACAGGGTGGTGGCCAGCGAATCGGGAACGCAGGTGGATGATCCTTTCGCATCCGATACGGTGAGCGAGGCCGACGCGGCGGTGCGCAGGCGCATCGACAGCCGCGACAGCATGTTCCTTCATGCCACGCTGCGCCGGGCGGGCTGCGACGATCAACTGGTGTTGCGCGTCCGCAATCTGTCGGCCGGGGGCATGATGGCGGAAACGCCGGCGTCGTTCGAGACGGGCGAGGCGATCGAGGTCAATCTGCGCGGCATCGGCGCGGTGGCGGGGCGGATCGCCTGGTGCGCGAACGGGCAGGTCGGCATCGCCTTCCTGGCGCGGATCGACCCGAAATCCGCCCGCCTGAAGGTGGCCATGCAAAAACGGCCTCTCGTCCCGGCGGCACAGGCCCGCAGGCCCGGCTTCGGAATCTGCCGATCGGAATTGCACGAGGACGAGTGAGGGGGCGATCCCCGGCTGTAGCGCCGCCCGCATCGGCGAGCGGCGGCTTCAGTATGCTGCGATCAAAGCCGGGAAATGGCTTCCTTCAGCTTCAGCTTCTGTTTCTTGAGTTCCGCCAGCACGAAATTGTCCGGGGCGGGCCGGCTGCTCTCGGCCGCTATCTTGGCGTCGAGCCCGGCATGCTTGGCGATCAATGCGGAAGAACGGGCTGGTTCCATAAGGAAGTCTCCTTTTTGCCTCCGATTGCGGGATGATGAGTTAAGCACCGTTCGCCCGGGATGTCGTCACCAAAATGTCCCCGAATCGATGGACGGCGGGGGTGGACGCGACGGGCGGTTCGTCGCGCGGCGAGGCGAGGCGGCATCGCCGTGCTTGAGCCCGCGCCCCTTCGTCCGTAACGGTTGGCGCGAGGAGTCGTGCGGCATGGATCAGGAGGAACTTGCCCGTCGTATCGAGCTGCTTCGCCAGGAGCATCGCGACCTGGACGTGGCGATCGAGGCGATGCGCGGCCAGCCGGGCCCGGACCAGCTCCGGCTTGCCCGGCTGAAGAAGCGCAAGCTGCTCCTGCGCGACGAGATCGCGGCGCTGGAAGATGATCTGATCCCCGATATCATCGCCTGACGCCGCGTTTCGCGCGGGGCACATGAAAAGGGCCGGCCCGGCTTCGTGCCGGACCGGCCCGTTCCTTTCGACGGACCGCCCCCGGAGGGGCGGGAGGTCAGGCGGCCTCGCGCTGATCCTCGACGCCCGCGGAAAGGGGGGCGGAAGCATCGATCGTCGCGCCCGGCGCGCTGCCGTCGATCGCGATGCGGCGGGGCTTCTTGTGCTCCGGGATCTCGCGGACGAGATCGATGTTGAGCAGGCCGTTGTCATAGCCCGCGCCCGTCACCTTGATGGTGTCGGCAAGCTGGAAGCGGCGCTCGAAAGCGCGCTTGGCGATGCCGCGATGGATGAACTCGCGCTCCGTCGGCTCGTTCTTGTCGGCGCGGCCGACGACGATGAGCATGTTCTCCTGGACGGTGAGATCGAGTTCGTCGCGATCGAAGCCGGCGACGGCCATTGAGATGCGATAGGCGCCCTCGCCCAGCTTCTCGATATTATAGGGGGGATAGGCCTCGGTTTCGCCACGGGTGGCGAAGTCGACCAGGCGGTTCAGGTTCTCGAAGCCGATCGAGGAACGCAGAAGGGGAGCAAAATCAACAGCACGCATGAGACAATCCTTTCCAAAGGCATTGGGCATGACAGGCCCGCGGTCATCCGCCGGACCGTCCGCGGCGCCCCGAAAGGCGACGCCGTGGACGCGAGCGAGATAGGAAGGGGTTGCCCCCGTTCAAGGGCGGCCTTTGGGGAGGCGGCGGGACGGATCATGACCCCGCTGCCCGCGAATCGGGCGCGTTCACCTTCTTTTGACATTCTCGGGGGCGGGGGGCTGTGGCATGATGTGCCCATGCAGGGTTTCGCCTCTCATCGCCGGATGACCGCGCGGCTGGTCGATTCGCTCTATGTCGAGGCGATGGTGCTGGCGGACGAGGTCCGCTCCTATTTCGACGAGCCCGGCCGCGCCGACCGCGAGCGGCTGGCCCCGATGCGCCGGGTGGTGTTCTCCTGCGAATCGCTGAAGGTGACGACGCGGCTGATGCATGTCATCGCCTGGCTGCTCACGCGCCGCGCGGTGGAGGCGGGGGAGCTTAGCGAGAGGCAGGCGCGCGATCCGGCACGGCGGCTCGGCCACGCGGCAGGCAGCGACGAACATGCCGTCGCCGACCTGCCCGAGCCGGCGCGCGCGCTGATCGCGGCAAGCTGCGACCTCTACGAACGGGTGCGCCGCCTCGACCGCGATATCGAGCGGCCGATCGCTCCGCCGAGCCCGGCACGCAATCTCATCGCCCGGCTGGAAGCCGCGTTCTGATCTCCATTCCCTGATCTCCGCCGCTGCGCGACTCGCCCGTTTCGGCTGCGACGGACCGAGTCAACAGATCGACGGATTGAGCTTTCGTCCTCTCGCGGCAGGCTGTAGGGGGAGTCATGTCCAAATGCTGCGCCGCGCGCGACAAAATGCTATTATTCTTGCCGTGGCCGGTGCTGTGACCCCGTCTTTGCGCTCGATACGCGGCTGGAGCCTCTTCGCACTGCTCACCGTGCTCGTTGCGCTCGTCGGCATCGGCCGGGCGCTGACCAGCGAGCGGGCGGCGGCGCGCCCCGCGCCCGTGCCGGCGCCGGCGCGCGCGCAGATCCTGGCGACCGGGCTCGGGGACGGGCCGCGCCGGATCGATTACGAGAAGCTCGACGGCCAGTTCCGGCGGCTGGTCGACGAGAAGGACATGGTCGGCCTCGCGGTCGCGATCGTCGAAAACGGGCAGCTCAGCTTCGTCAAGGGATATGGCGTCACCCAGGCGGGCACCGACGATCCGGTCGGCCCCCGCACGGTGTTCCGCTGGGCTTCGCTCTCCAAGGGGCTCGCGGCCACCCTGGTTACGGAGCTGGCGAACGAGAGGAAGCTGTCGCTGGACGATCCCGTCGGCCGCTACGCCCCCTCGCTGAAGCTGCCGGGCGGCGCCGAGCGGACGGCAACGATCCGCGACCTGCTCTCCCACCGGCTGGGCCTCGTCAAGAACGCCTATGACGACAAGCTGGAAGAAGGGATCGATCCACGCCTGATCCGCACCGAGCTTGGATCGCTGCCGCCTTATTGCAAGCCCGGCACCTGCCACGCCTACCAGAATGTCGCCTATGACGCGGCGAGCGAGATCGTCGAGACGGTAACGCGCCAGAGCTATGCGACGCAGGCCAGGAAGCGCCTGTTCGCCCCGCTCGGCATGGATGGCGCCAGCCTCACCAAGGCGGGCCTGGAAGCCTCGCCGAGCTGGGCGCGCCCGCATCGCGGGCGGCACATGCTGAACGTGGAGGATGCCTATTATCGCATTCCCGCGGCGGGCGGCATGAATTCCTCGATATTCGATCTCGGCCTCTGGATGCGCGCGCAGATGGGGATGGTGCCCGCCGTGCTGCCCGATCGGGTGCTGGCCGCGCTCCACGCGCCGCTGGTCAACACCGATGGGACCCGCCGCCGCGTCAGCGCCTATGATCGCGCGATGAGCGATGCATCCTACGGGCTGGGCTGGCGGGAATTCCATTATGACGGCCACGCGCTGGTCGGCCATCGCGGCGCGGTGAGCGGCTATCGCTCGCTGATCCTGTTCGATCCGGCGATGAAGGCGGGGATCGCGATGCTCTGGAACTCCGAAAGCCCGCGCCCTGTCGCGGCGCAGATGGAGGTTCTCGACATGCTCTACCAGCGCCCCGCGCACGACTGGCTGGAACTGGGCAAGACCCCCAGGCTGGCTGTGGACAATCGCAGGGGAGGGAGTAGATCGGCCCGATGACTATCGCACCGCGCACGCTTTATGAGAAGATCTGGGACGCCCATGTCGTCGAACGCCGCGACGACGGCACCTGCCTCGTCTATATCGACCGCCATCTCGTCCATGAGGTGACGAGCCCGCAGGCGTTCGAGGCGCTGCGGCTTGCCGGGCGCAAGGTGCGCCGTCCGGACCTGACGCTCGCGGTGCCCGATCATAACCTGCCGACCACGGCGCGCCGCACCGCCGATGGCGCGCGCGTGCCGATCGCGGATGCCGACAGCGCCCAGCAGCTCGCCGCGCTGGAGAGGAACGCGCCGGAATTCGGCATCCGCTACATCGGCGACGCCGATCCGGAACAGGGCATCGTCCATGTCGTCGGGCCGGAGCAGGGCTTCTCGCTGCCGGGCACGACGATCGTGTGCGGCGACAGCCACACCTCCGCGCATGGCGGGCTGGGTGCGCTGGCCTTCGGCATCGGCACGTCGGAGGTGGAGCATGTGCTGGCCACCCAGACGCTGCTCCTGAAGCAGGCGCGCACGATGGAGGTCCGCGTCGACGGCATGCTGGGCTATGGCGTGACGCCCAAGGACGTGATCCTGGCGATCATCGGCCGGATCGGGGCGGCGGGCGGCACCGGCCATGTCATCGAATATACCGGCTCCGTCTTCCGCGACATGTCGGTGGAGGGGCGGCTGACCGTCTCCAACATGTCGATCGAGGCGGGCGCGCGCGCCGGGCTGATCGCGCCCGACGAGAAGACCTTCGCCTATCTGAAGGGGCGGCCGATGGCGCCGACGGGCGATGCCTGGGACAAGGCGGTCGCCTGGTGGCGCACGCTGCCGACCGACGCGGGCGCGCGCTACGACCGGGTCGTCACCTTCGATGCCGCCGACATCGCGCCGAGCCTGACCTGGGGAACGAGCCCGGAGGACGTGGTGCCGATCACCGGCGCCGTGCCCGATCCCGAAAGCTTCCCCGATCCCGCCAAGCAGGAGGCGGCGCGCAAGTCGCTCGCTTATATGGGGCTGGCGCCGGGCATGCGCATGCAGGACGTGGCGGTGGAGAATATCTTCATCGGCTCGTGCACCAACAGCCGGATCGAGGATCTGCGCGCCGCCGCCGCCGTCGCGAAGGGGCGGCACGTCGCGGGCAATATTCGCCAGGCGCTGGTCGTCCCCGGATCGGGGCTGGTCAAGCGGCAGGCCGAGGCGGAGGGGCTGGACCGCATCTTCGTCGAGGCGGGCTTCGAATGGCGCGAGCCGGGCTGCTCGATGTGCCTTGGCATGAATCCGGACAAGGTGCCCTCGGGCGAGCGCTGCGCGTCGACCTCGAATCGCAATTTCGTGGGGCGCCAGGGGCCGGGCGCGCGCACCCATCTCGTCTCCCCCGCCATGGCGGCGGCGGCGGCGGTGACGGGGCGGCTGGCCGATGTCAGGGATCTGATGGGGGGAGAAGGGGCATGAAGGGAGTGATGGTTCTGCTGATCCTCGGCGCCGCCGCCGCGGGAATCGCGGCCTTCGCGGCGCCCGCGCCGAAGCCCCTGCCGGTGAAGGCGGCCCCGCCGCACGGGAAGGCGGGCTGATGGAGGCCGTCACCACCGTTTCGGGCCGCGCCTATCCGCTGGGCGCCAAGAATGTCGACACCGACGTCATCATCCCCGCCCATTATCTCAAGACGATCACCCGCGCGGGGCTCGGCAAGGGCGCGTTCGAGACGATGCGCGCCGAGCCGGGCAACGTGTTCGACGATCCCGAATATGCCGGCGCCCCGATCCTGATCGCGGGCGACAATTTCGGCTGCGGATCGAGCCGCGAGCACGCCGCCTGGGCGCTGGGCGACATGGGGATAAAGGCCGTGATCGCGCCCAGCTTCTCCGACATATTTTCGGGCAACGCGTTCAAGAACGGCATCGTGACGGTGGTGTTGCCGCAGGAAGCGATCGACCGGCTGATGGAGGTGGCGAGAACGCATCCGGTGACCGTCGACCTCGAGACGCAGACCGTGACGACGCCCTTCCAGGATCGCTTCGCCTTCACCCTCGATCCCTTCCGCCGCCAATGCCTCATGGAGGGGCTCGACGAGATCGGGCTCACCCTCGCGCGCGATGCCGCCATCGCCCGCTTCGAAACGGGCATGGCCGGGGACCGGCCGTGGCTCTGACGGACGCGGCGACGCGATCCTGATCTGTCCCGCCGCTGGCCTGTCGGCGGCGCGGAACCGCGAAAATCTATGGGGCATCGGCGTTGCGCTACCGGCGCACGCCGCTTATCTGATTATCGTAATCGCGGCGACGGGCCGCCCTTGAGGACCGCTTATGACCACATTTGACGACCGCGAGCGCGCCTTCGAGACGAAGTTCGCGCACGAGCAGGAAATGGTGTTCCGCATCACCGCGCGACGCAACCGCCTGATCGGAACGTGGGCCGCCGAGCTGATGGGACTTACCCCGGCCGAGACCGACGCTTATGCGAAGGCGGTGGTGCAGGCCGATTTCGAGGAAGCGGGCGACGAGGACGTCATCCGCAAGCTGCTGGGCGACCTGACGTCGGCGGGCGTCGAGGTGGACGAGACGCGCATTCGCGTGGCGCTGGAGGAAAAGACGATCGAGGCGCGTCGCCAGCTTCTGGCGGCGAAATAGCCCGAAATGCCGATGCCCGCCGCCGAGATCGAGGACATGATCCTCGCTGCCATCCCCGACGCGAAGGTGGAGATCACCGACCTTGCGGGCGACGGCGACCATTATGCCGCGCGGGTGGTGAGCGAGACTTTCCGGGGCCTGCCCCGCGTGCGGCAACATCAGCGGGTCTATGAGGCGCTTGGCGGCCGCATGGGGGGCGTGCTCCACGCGCTCCAGTTGACGACCGCGGTGCCCGATTGAGCGGCGGTCCGCCGCCGACAGAGGAGATTGTTCGATGACCGACGACGCCCAGGCCCGCATCGCGGAAGCTGTCAAATCCGCCGACGTCCTGCTCTTCATGAAGGGCACGCCGCTCTTTCCGCAATGCGGCTTCTCCAGCCGCGCGGTGGCGATCCTCGATCATCTTGGCGTGGAATATGCCACCGTCGACGTGCTCCAGGATCAGGCGGTCCGCCAGGGCATCAAGCAGTTCTCCGATTGGCCGACCATTCCCCAGCTCTATGTGAAGGGCGAGTTCGTGGGCGGTTCGGACATCATGATGGAGATGTACGAGGCCGGCGAGCTTGCCGAGCTGCTCGACGCCAAGGGGGTCGCGCGCGCCGCCTGAGCGGCCCTCATCCGGCCGATATCCGTCGACCATGCGCGCGCCTGCCCGGCGGCGCATTGGCCGCTGATATAGGGAAGGACGGGAGATTGTGCCCGTGTTTTGGGGCGCGGTCCGTTCCACCTGATCGCCCCGGCAGCGTCTATTATCGCGCGTGGATCTTGCGCCGCGCCGGCTCCGGAACGGCGGGCCGACGCGAGACCAGCTAGCGTCGGCCCGCCTTTCGGAACGGGGTATTTGGAACAACCTGATCTTTGCACGTCGCGTGCCAACTTCACGATATCCCGCATTATCGGATAATATGTGGTTAACAGGCGCTTGGGAATTCGCCCGATTGTAAATTCGGCCGACGGATTTCCGGCGCCGGCATCGCGGCCCTTCAAAAATCCCCCATGGGGTGCCACATGCCGGACATGACCGACGCAACGACCGATCAGTCCACCGGGATCGCGCAGAGCCTCCACCCGCTCGTCCGGCGCGTGCTGGCGGCCAATCCGTCCGCCTTCACCTATACCGGCACGCAGACCTATATCGTGGGGCGGGGCGAGGTGGCGGTGATCGATCCGGGGCCCGGCCTCGACGGGCATGTCGCGGCGATCCTGAGGGCGACCGAGGGCGAGCGCATCACCCACATCATCTGCACCCATACCCATCGCGACCACAGCCCGGCGAGCCGCCTGCTCCAGGCCGCGACGGGCGCGCGGATCACCGGCTGCGCGCCGCTTACGCTCGACGATGACGGGCCGCGCGCGGACGCGGCGTTCGACAGCGATTACGCGCCCGATCATGTCCTTGCCGACGGCGAGCGGGTCACGGGCCCCGGCTGGATGCTGGAGGCGATCGCGACGCCCGGCCATACGTCGAACCACCTCTGCTACGCGCTGCCCGAGGCGGGGGCGCTCTTCACCGGCGATCATGTGATGGGCTGGTCCACCACGGTGATCTCGCCGCCCGACGGCGACATGGCGGATTATATGCGCAGCCTCGATCTGCTGATGGCGCGCGACGACGCCGTCTATTATCCCGCCCATGGCGAGCCGGTGGACAATCCCCGCCGCTTCGTGCGCGGGCTGGCGGGCCACAGGAAGCAGCGCGAGGGGCAGATATTGCGGCTCCTCGGCGATGGCGCGCGGCCGATCCCGGCGATGGTGGAGAAGATGTATGTCGGCCTCGATCCCCGCCTCCACGGCGCGGCGGGCCGGTCGGTGCTGGCGCATCTGATCGATCTGGAGGAGCGCGGCATCGTTGCCCGCGCGGGCGAAGACTGGCGGCTCGCCGCGTGATCCGCCGGCTGGCGCTCGCGGCCGCCATCGTCGCGCTCGTCCTGGCCGCGCTGGGCGGCGGCCTCTGGTACGGCGCGCGCCATTTCCTGAAGGCGGCCGATCCGGTGACGATCGCGGCGGCCAGCCTGGAGGCGGTGCGCGAGCAGAACGTCCTCGTCCCCTTCGCGGCGCGTTTCGTGGCGGTGGTGACGTCGGAACAGTCGCGCTTCGGCTTTTCCGCGCGCAAGACGCTGATCATGCCCGGCATGGTGCGCTATGAGGTCGACCTGTCGGCGCTGCGGCAGCAGGACCTGAAATGGAATCCCGCCACCGCGACGCTCGACGTGACGCTCCCGCCGCTGCGCATCGCGGGGCCCGAGGTCGATCTTTCGGGGCTGAAGGAATATGGCGCGGGCGGCGTGCTGATGGCGTTGACCGACGCCGAGGCCCGGCTGGACGCCGCCAACCGCAAGGGGGCGGAAGTGGAACTGCTCCGCCAGGCGCGCGATCCGCTGCCGATGAAGCTCGCGCGTGACGCCGCCGTGAACGCGATCCAGCGCAGCTTCGCGATGCCGCTGCGCGCGGCGGGGGTGGAGGCGAGGGTGATCGCGCATTTCCCCGGCGAGGCGGGATAAGCGCGTTCCGCCTCGCTGCTTCCCCTTCGACAAATGCCGCTCCAGCACCTATCTGACGCATAGTTCGTGGAGAGAATGATGAACGCAACCGCCGGAAGCCTCGCCGGGCTCGACCTCAAGGCCGAGATCGATCGCCTGCGCCAGGAGCGCAACGCGGTCATCCTCGCCCATTATTACCAGACGCCCGATATCCAGGACCTGGCCGATTTCGTCGGCGACAGCCTCGATCTCAGCCGCAAGGCGGCCGACACCGACGCCGACGTGATCGCCTTTTGCGGCGTGCGCTTCATGGCGGAGGTCGCCAAGATACTAAGCCCGCAAAAGACCGTCATCCTGCCCGACATGGCCGCCGGATGCAGCCTGGAGGATAGCTGCCCGCCCGAGCAGTTCGCGAGGTTCCGCGCCGCGCATCCGGATCATATCGCGATCACCTACATCAACTGCTCGGCGGCGGTGAAGGCGCATTCGGACATCATCGTCACCAGCTCGTCGGCGGAGAAGATCCTGTCGCTGCTGCCGATGGACCAGAAGATCATCTTCGCGCCCGACAAGAATCTGGGCGCCTATTTCAACCGCAAGACCGGGCGCGACATGTTGCTCTGGCCCGGCGCCTGCATCGTCCACGAGGCGTTCTCGGAGACCGAGCTGCTGAAACTCAAGGCGGAATATCCGGGCGCGCCGGTCGCCGCGCATCCCGAATGCCCGGCCTATATCCTCGACCATGCCGATCAGGTGGGATCGACGCGCGCGATCCTGGAATTTGCGCTCGCCTCGCCCGCCGAGACGATCATCGTCGCGACCGAGCCGCATATCATCCACCAGATGGAGAAGGCGGCGCCCCACAAGCGCTTCATCGGCGCGCCGGGGGCGGACGGCAACTGCAACTGCAACATGTGCCCCTATATGGCGCTCAACACGCTGGAGAAGCTCTATATCGCGCTGCGCGACATGGAGCCGCGCATCGAGCTGGACGAGGCGACCCGGATCGCGGCGAAGAAGCCGCTCGACCGGATGCTGGAGATGGCGTCGGCGGCCGTGGGGCAGGGCGATCTCGGCACGCCGGCCCGCGCGCCCGCGCACGCCGGCTGAGCATCACGCACGTCCGTTTTCCTTCCCGAGCCTCGCCCGGAGCCCCGCCCCATGTCCGTCACCTCCCCTGATTTCGCTCTGGCCGGTTTCGATCTCGACGCCTTCGTGGCGAGCACGCTGGCCGAGGACATGGGGGAAGGCGGGGATATCACTTCGGCGGCCGTGATCCCGGCCGATGCGATGTTCGAAGGCGTGATGATGAGCCGCGAGCCGATCGTGGCGGCGGGGCTGCCGGTCGCGGCCGCGTTCTTCCGCGCGCTCGATCCCGACGTGGCGATCGAAATGCCTGTCGGGGAAGGCGCGCGCGCGCCCGCCCGGACGGTGCTGATGCGGCTGCGCGGGCGCGCGCGGGCGCTGCTGACGACCGAGCGATCGGCGCTCAACACCGTCCAGCATCTCTCGGGCATCGCGACGCTCACCCGGCGGCATGTCGACGCGATCGCGAGCGGCAGGACGATCCTGCTCGACACGCGCAAGACCATCCCCGGGCTGCGGGTGCTGGAGAAATATGCGACGCGCATGGGCGGGGCGACGAACCATCGGATGCGCCTCGACGACGCGGCGATGATCAAGGACAATCATGTCGCGGTGGCGGGCGACGTCGGGGAGGCGGTGCGCCGTGCCGCCGCCGCCGGGATCGGGCGCATCATCGTCGAGGTCGACCGGATCGACCAGATCGAGCCCGCGCTGGCGGCGGGCGCCACCCATTTGCTGCTCGACAATATGGACCCGCCGACGCTCCGCGGCGCGGTGACGCTGGTTGGCGGGCGGGTGCCGACCGAGGCGTCGGGCGGGGTGACGCTGGAGACGATCCGCGACATTGCCGCTACGGGTGTCACCTATGTCTCGGTCGGGCGGCTCACCCAGTCGGCGCCGGCGGTCGATATCGGGCTGGATTTTTCCGCCGTCGAGTGAACGGCGCGGCGTCCCGGTGACATCGCGGGGCGCGCGGCATAAGGCTCCGTCATGCCGATGCGAATCACGCCCGCCATTCCGGCCCTCGCCGCGCTCCTGTCCCTCACCCCTTCCGCCGCCTCGGCGCAGGCCGGGGCGTGCCGCGTCCCGCCGGTCGTCGCGCGTCCCCATATCGTCGGGCCGAGCGCGGACGAGCCGCGACGCGTCGTGCCGGTCGCGGGCTATACGCTCGCCGTCTCGTGGTCGCCCGAATATTGCC
>Ga0182749_1000422_pt1 | contig 40387 bp, 41 predicted proteins | sample eDN3rd37CKraftMG_FD_128875 | JGI IMG/M metagenome (GOLD analysis project Ga0182749, IMG submission 128875) | Enriched Miracle-Growth compost microbial communities from Emeryville, California, USA - eDNA 3rd pass 37_C Kraft MG (version 2) (version 2) ...
CGCGTCGATCGCCTTCAGGCCCGACTGCATCGGCTCGCTGACCGACTGCCTCGGGATGATGCCCGGCGCCTTCACCTCGACGCGGCTGCGCTTCTCGGCGACGATCGGGCCCTTGCCGTCGATCGGATTGCCAAGGCCGTCGACCACGCGGCCGAGCAGGCCCTTGCCGACCGGCACGTCCACGATGGTGCCGGTGCGCTTGACGGTATCGCCTTCCTTGATCTCGGAATCGGTGCCGAAGATCACGACGCCGACATTGTCGGCCTCAAGGTTGAGCGCCATGCCCTGGATGCCGTTGGCGAACTCGACCATCTCGCCGGCCTGGACATTGTCCAGCCCGTGGATGCGCGCGATGCCGTCGCCGACCGACAGCACGATGCCGACCTCGGAAACCTGCGCTTCGGTGCCGAAGCTGGCGATCTGGTCGCGGATGACCTTGGAGATTTCTGCGGCGCGGATTTCCATGTTCAGCCTTTCATCGCGTGCGCGAGCATGTTCAACTTGGTGCGGATCGAGCCGTCGATCTGGCGCGAGCCGAGCTTGACGACGAGCCCGCCGAGGATCGCGGGATCGACATGAAGGTCGATCGTGACGTCCCGGCCGAGCTGGGATTTGAGGCGGGCCTTGAGCGCGTCCACCTGCCCCTGGTCGAGCGGATGGGCGGAGACGACCTCGGCCGTGGTCTCGCCGCGATGGCGGGCGGCGAGCTGGGAGAAAGCGGCGATCACCGCGCCGAGCTGCGCCAGCCTGCGGTTCCCGGCGAGCACGCCCAGGAACTTCTCGGTCAGCGCGTCGAGCTTGAGGACGGGGGCGACGGCGGCGATCGCCTTCGTCGCGTCCTCGCGGCTGACGAGCGGGTTGGTGGTGAGCTGCCGGAAATCCGCCGACTCGGCGAGCGCGGCCTTCAGCGTGGCGAGGCTCGCCCCCACCGCGTCCAGCGACTTCCCGTCGCGCGCCAGCTCGAACAGCGCCATCGCATAGCGGCCGCTGAGGCTAGCCTGAATACCGCCGGAATTCTCCACGCGCGCGTCATCCCCCAGATGAAAGTGGCCCCATGCGAAAAAGGGGGCGCCGGAAGGGCGTCCCCGCACGGGTCGCGCGCCGGTTAGCAGGCACGCGATGAGGATGCAAGGTGATGGCGCGGTGGATGGTGCCTCCGTCTGGATTTCGAGCGGAAACCGCTGGTCCCGATCGTCATGAGCCTGCGCCGGCATGACGGGAGGGGGGCCGCGCCGAATCCGGGCCGAGGCACTATCGCGCGGTGGGCGGCGGGACCTTATAGCTCCGTCCTTGCGCACGACAGACCGCCGCGCGCTTTGAAAGCAAGCGCCGGGATGCCGATGGCGCGGCGAGCGACCACATGGGATGCATGGCACGGACTGATTCGCATATCGGCAATGGCGGCGCGGGCGCGGGCATCGATCCGGATACCGCCTGGGCCGCCGTCCTCCGCCGCGACCGGGCGTTCGACGGCCGCTTCGTGACCGGGGTGCTGACCACCGGCATCTATTGCCGCCCGTCCTGCGCGGCGCGGCATCCCGCGCGCGGCAATGTGCGCTTTTTCGCCGACGGGGCGGCGGCGCGCGCGGCGGGGCTCCGGCCCTGCCTGCGCTGCCGGCCCGACGAGATCGCGCGCGACGAGGCGGCGATCGCGCGCGCCGTCGCCTTCATGGCGGCGGCGGAGGAGCCGCCCCCGCTCGATGCGGTCGCGGCGGCGGCGGGTTATGCGCCGCATCATTTCCACCGCCTGTTCCGGCGCGCGACGGGGGTGACGCCCGCCGCTTATGCCCGCGCGCTGCGCGCGAGGCGGGCCGAGACGGCGTTGGAGCGGGAAGCGAACGTGACGGATGCGATCTACCAGGCCGGCTATTCGGGGCCCGCGCGTTTCTATGCGGAGGCGGGCGACCGGCTGGGCATGACCCCCTCCGCCTGGCGTGACGGCGGGCGCGGGGCGGTGATTCGCTGGGCAACGGCGCCGACCAGCCTCGGCCCCATGCTGGTCGCGGCGACGGCGCGCGGCATCTGCCGGCTTTCCTTCGACGAGGATGGCGAAGGGCTGGCGCGACGCTTCCCCCATGCCGTGATCGAGCATGACGGGGAGGGGCTGGGCGGCCTCCTCGCCGACGTGGTCGCTGCGGTCGAGGCGCCGGCCCGTCCGCACGGCCTGCCGCTCGACGTCAGGGGCACCGCCTTTCAGGAGGCGGTGTGGCGCGAGCTGGCGCGCATCCCGCCAGGCGAGACGCTGAGCTATGCCGCGCTCGCCGCGCGCGCGGGCAGGCCGGGCGCCGCGCGGGCCGCCGGATCGGCCTGCGGGGCGAACCATGTCGCGATCCTCATCCCCTGCCATCGCGCGCGGCGCGGCGACGGCAGCCTCGGCGGCTATGCCTATGGCCTGCCGATCAAGAAGGCGCTGCTGAAGCGGGAGAAATCCGCCGGATGACGGGAACGCGCCTCAGCCGGGCGCGTGGCACACCGCCTCGATATTATGGCCGTCGGGATCGAGGATGAAGGCGCCATAATAATCGGGATGGTAATGCGGCCGCACGCCCGGCCCGCCATTGTCGCGCCCGCCGGCGGCGAGCGCCTCGTCATGAAAGGCGTTGACCGCCGCCCGGCTCGCCGCGCGCAGCGCGACATGCAGCTTGCCCCGCGTCGCATCCTGCTCGGCGATCCAGAACCAGGGCCGCTCGTCGCCATAGCCGGTGACGCGTGCGCCGCCGACATGCTCGGGCGGCACGTCGAACAGCCGCCGCACGCCTAGTGGAGCCAGCGCCCGGTCGTAGAAGCGGGTCGATGCCGCGAAATCCGATACGCCGAAGGTGATATGGTCGATCATCGAACGATCTCCTCGCGCCGCCCACGGGAATGCACCGTCACAGGAAGCTGTAGGGGTCCACGTCCACCGTGACCCGGACGCCGCGCGGCCATTCGAGCGCGCCCAGCCAGTCGCGTATCACATCCTGCACGTCGAGGGCACGGCGCGCGTGGACCAGCAGGCGCTGGCGATGCCGGCCGCGCAGCATGGCGAGCGGGGCGGGGGCCGGGCCGAAGACGTGCATCCCCTCCACATCCGGCGCGGTGCGGCCGATCAGCCGCGCGGTCGCCACCGCCTCGTCGAGCGTCTCGGACGAGACGATGATCGCGGCATAGCGGCCGAAAGGGGGCGCGTTGGCGACGCGGCGCGCCTCGGTCTCGGCGGCGTAGAAGCTTTCGGCGTCACCCGAGACGAGCGCGCGGATCACGGGGGCCGCCGGCTCGCGGGTCTGGACGAGGACGTGGCCGGGCTTCTCGCCCCGCCCCGCGCGCCCCGCCACCTGCGCGATCTGCTGGAAGCTGCGCTCGGCCGCGCGCAGGTCGCCGCCCGCCAGGCCGAGATCGGCGTCCACCACCCCCACCAGCGTCAGGTTCGGGAAATGATAGCCCTTGGTGACGAGCTGGGTGCCCACCACGACGTCGATCTCGCCCGCCTCCATCCGGTTGACGAACTCGGCCGCCTTGGCGGGGGACCAGATCGTGTCCGACGTCACCTGCACGATGCGCGCGTCGGGAAACAGGGCCGCCACCTCGTCGGCGATCCGCTCGACGCCGGGGCCGCAGGCGACGAGGCTGTCCTCCTCCTTGCATTCCGGGCAGGCGCGCGGCGGCGGCATGACATGGCCGCAATGATGGCAGGCGAGCCGCGCCATAAGCCGGTGCTCCACCATCCAGGCGGTGCAATTGGGGCATTGGAAGCGGTGCCCGCATGTGCGGCACAGCGTCAGCGGGGCATAGCCGCGCCGGTTGAGGAAGAGCAGCGTCTGCTCCCGCCGTTCCAGCGTCTCGCCGATCGCCTTCACCAGCGACGGCGCGAGCCAGCGCCCGCGCGGCGGCGGATCGGCGAGCAGGTCGATGGTGGCGATGTCGGGCATATTGGCGCCGCCGTAGCGCGCGGGCAGCCTGATCTCCGCGTAGCGGCCCAGCGCCACCTGCTGGCGCGTCTCGATCGCTGGGGTGGCGGAGGCGAGGATCACCGGGCATTCCTCGAACCGGCCGCGCATCACCGCCACGTCGCGCGCGTGATAGGTGACGCCGTCCTCCTGCTTGAAGCTGGTCTCATGCGCCTCGTCGACGACGATCAGGCCGAGGTCGCGATAGGGCAGGAACAGCGCCGAGCGCGCGCCCACCACCACCTTCGCCTCGCCGCTCGCGATCGCGCGCCACGCACGGCGGCGCTGCGACTGGCGCAGGTCCGAATGCCAGGCGACCGGAGCGTGGCCGAAACGCGCGGTGAAGCGCTTGAGGAACGGCTCGGTCAGCGCGATCTCGGGCAGCAGCACCAGCGTCTGCTTCCCCTCGCGGATCGCCTGCGCCACCGCCTCGAAATACACCTCGGTCTTGCCCGATCCGGTGACGCCGTCGAGCAGTATCGGGCCGAAGGCGCGCGCGCGCACCGCATCGGCCAGTGCCGCCGCCGCCGCGCCCTGCTCGGCCGACAGATCCGGCGGCGCATGGTCGGGATCGGGCGGGGGATAGGGATCGTCGACCGCGACCTCCACCGCCTCGATCGCGCCCGCCTTCACCAGCCCGCGAATCACCGCGTCCGACACGTCGGCGATCAGCGCCAGCTCGCGCACCAGCCCCTGCCGCTCGCCGATCCGCTCCAGCGCCTGCGCGCGCTGCGGGGTGAGGCGCGGGGGGACATGGCCGGTCGCGCGATATTCGATGATCGTCCGCCCGCCGTCGAGCGCGGAGGCTGAGGCGAGCGCCATGCGCAGCACCGCGGCGGGGGGCGCCAGATAATAAGCCGCCGTCCATTCGATCAGCCGGCGCAGCGGGGCGGCGATCGGCGGTATGTCATAGACGCCGAGCAGGGGGCGCAGGCGATTGTCGCCGACCTCGCCCGCGGAGGGCATAAGCTCCGGCTCCCAGGCGACGCCCGCGATCTGGCGCGGCCCGAGCGGCGCGAGCACGATGCTGCCCGGCACGACCGCCTGATCGGGCTCGACGCGATAGTCGAGCGGCCCGAGGGCCGGATTGAGGAGGAGGATGCGGGCGCGACGCATGGCGCCTGCCTAGAACGATTTCGAGCCGGGTGGAATCACCCGGCGGCCAGGAAATCGCGGCACAAGGGGAAGCAGCGCGATTTCGAGCCGGGTGGAATCACCCGGCGGCCGGGAAAGCGCGCGCCGGTTCTCCCGCTGCCGGTCCATGAACAATTTTTCACGATTCCGCGCACTTTTTCACTGGCATGGCCATGTCATGTTACACTATATCACCGGCCATTCACCGGAGATATGCATGACCCCCAGGATTCTGCTTGCCGCCGCCGCGAGCCTGCTCGCGCTGTCCACGGTTCCGGCCCATGCCGACGACGCGGTCCCGTCAGTCGACAGCGGCGGCGACGCCGCCGCCACCGGGGACGGCGGCGGGGACAATGCGCGCAGGGAGATCGTCGTCACCGCCCAGCGGCTCGACGAAGCGCGCGCGTCGATCCAGCCGAGCCTCGGCGCCACCAGCTATGCGATATCGAACAAGACGATCCTGGCACTGCCGGGGGCGGACAACCAGCAGCTCAATCAGGTGCTGCTCCAGCTTCCCGGCGTGGTGCAGGACGGCTTCGGCCAGTTCCACGTCCGCGACGATCACAACAATCTGCAATATCGCATCAACGGCACGATCCTGCCCGAGGGCATCGCCGTGTTCGGCCAGACGCTCTCGCCCCGTCTGATCGACCGGCTGAACCTCATCACCGGCGCGCTGCCCGCGCAATATGGCCTGCGCACGGCGGGCATCATCGACATCACCACCAAGAGCGGGCTGTTCAACAATGGCGGTCAGGTCTCGCTCTACGGCGGCAGCCACGACACGATCGAGCCGAGCATCGAATATGGCGGATCGACCGGATCGACCAATTATTTCGTTTCGGGCGACTTTCGCCACGACGCGCTGGGAATCGAAAGCGTCGACGGATCGAGCAACCCGCTGCACGACAAGACCGATCAGGGGCAGGTTTTCGCCTATGTCGATCACATCATCGATCCGAACAACCGCGTCTCCTTCGTCGGCGGCTTCTCGACGCAGAAGTTCCAGATCCCCAATCCGCGCGGGCTCCATGCGGACGAGGCGGGGCCGGGCTACAGCGTCGACGGGCAGACCGACTATCTGAGCAACGACCTGAACGAGCGCCAGCGCGAACGGACCGGCTTCGGCATGCTGAGCCTGCTCCACGACGCCGGGCCGCTGACCCTCCAGGGATCGCTCTTCGCGCGCTATTCGACGCTCGATTATTATCCCGACGTGCTGGGCGAGCTGCTGTTCAACGGGCAGGCGCAGCGCGCCGCCAAGCGCGACTTCAACGCTGGCGCGCAGGTGGAGGCGGCCTATCGGCTGGGCGACCGGAACACCATCCGCGGCGGCGTCGTCATCTCGCGCGATCGCGGGATCAGCCGCACCACCACGCAGGTCTTCCCCATCGATGTCGAGACCGGCGCGCAGGCCGGCGAGCCTTATCCCATCGTCGACAACGGCGCCGCGACCGAATGGACCTACAGCGCCTATATCCAGGACGAATGGAAGCCGCTGGAGGGCGTGACCGTCAATTTCGGCGGCCGCTTCGACGCCTATAAGGGCTATCGCGCCGAGCATCAGTTCAGCCCGCGCGTGAACATGGTGTGGGAGCCGGGCACCGGCACCACCTTTCACGCCGGCTATGCGCGCTATTTCTCGCCCCCGCCGTTCGAGAATGTCGCGACGACCAGCATCGCCAGGTTCGTCGGCACCAGCGCGGCCGCGCCGACCACGCTCGACACCACGCCCTTTGCCGAACGGCAGAATTATTTCGACGTCGGCGTGCAGCAGAAGCTGGGCGAGGCGCTCACCTTCGGCGTGGACGGCTATTATCGCCGTTCGAAGAACCTGATCGACGAGGGGCAGTTCGGCGCGCCGATCATCCTCACCCCCTTCAATTACCGGCAGGGGCGCATCAAGGGCGTGGAGTTCAACGCCAGCTATGATCGCGGGCCGCTGCGCCTCTACGGCAATTTCGCTTATGCCCGGGCCAAGGGCAAGGACATCGTCTCAAGCCAGTTCAGCTTCGACCCCGAGGAACTGGATTATATCGGCAGCCATTATATCTACCTCGACCACGACCAGACCTATACGGCGTCGGCGGGGTTCACCTATCGCTTCGAATATGGCGCGCTCGCCGGCACCAGCGTCGGCGGCAGCATGATCTACGGATCGGGCCTGCGCACCGAGGGCGTGGACGCCGGGGGCAATCCGGTCCCCAATGGCGCCGCGCTGCCCTCTTATGCCCAGTTCAACCTGACGGCGAGCCACGAGTTCAGCAAGCCGGGCATCACCGTGCGGCTCGACGTCATCAATGTGCTCGACAATGAATATGTGATCCGCAACGGGGAGGGCGTCGGCGTCGGCGCGCCGCAATATGGCCCGCGGCGCGGCTTCTTCGTCGGGATCAGCAAGAAGATCTGACGAACGGGAGGGGCGTCCCGGTGGTCACGCCGGGACGCCCGCAAATCCGCCTGCCGCTATTTGCGCGGCGCGAGCAGCGCGTCGAGCGCCGCCGGGCCGGAGCCGGTCCGTTCGAGGCGCGGATAGCGCGGCCCGTCATGATAGGCGATCGGGACGGTGCGGTAGACGTCGCCCTGCTTCACCAGCAGCGTGATCGGCGCGCGTGATGTCGCCGCGTCGGCGATGGCGCGCTTCAGGTCCGCCACGTCGAATGCGCGGCCGTTCAGCGCGACCAGCTTCGTGCCCTTGGTGAGCCCCGCCGCGAAGGCCGGGCCGTCCCAGATCACCTCGCTCAGGGCGTCGTCCTTGTCGATGACGACGCCCAGCGAATAGCTGAGGTCGGTGATCTTGCGGACCTTCTCGTTCTGCTTCCAATAGTTGGTCGGCTCGGCGGTGAAGGCCAGCCGATAGCCGCCGCGCGCCAGCCAGCCGAGCGGGGGGTGGGGGCGCACCTGATCGACACGCTCGCGCAGGAAGGCCGCCCAGTCATAGGGCGCCACCTGGTCGAGCGTCCTCACCACGTCGTCGAAATCATAGGTGAGCACGCCCCAGTCGCGATCGTTCATCCCGAAGAAGGCGCGCGCGAAATCGTCGAGCGAGCGCTTGCCCCCGGTCAGCTCGCGGATCTGCATGTCGGTGTCGAGCCACAGGAGCAGCCCCTCATTGTAATAATCCTCCGATCGCTGGAAGCTCGGCCATGGCTCGGGGCGGCGCCTGGCGGTGATCGGGTCGTTCGTGGTGTCGATCAGCGGGCGCCAGGCGCGCCCCGGCCGCCCGTCATAGAGCGCCGCGATCGACGCATAGGCGCCCAGCGTGTCCTCCTTCGACACCAGCCCCGAGCGCGCCTGGAGGACATAGCCCCAAAATTGCGTCTGCCCCTCATAGACCCACAGCATCGAGTTGCGCATCGGCACCGAATAATCGGGCGTCCACAGGTCCGCGCCGCGCCGGTACTTGCCGTTCCAGCTATGGGTATATTCGTGCGGCAGCAGATTGTGGCGTGCGACATTCTCCTCCCAGCGGGTGAAATAGCCGGTGTTGGTGCCGTTCTCGCTCGATCGGTGATGCTCCAGCCCGATCCCGCCCATCCGGTCGGTGATGGCGAGCAGGAAATCATAATGGTCGTAATGCCGCGCGCCGAACAGTTTCGCCGCCTGCTCGACGAGGCGGCGGTGGGCGGCGATCTGCTCGGGCGTGGCGGCCAGCTCCCCGGGCGAATCGGCGACGATGTTTAGCCGGACGTCGGGCGAGAGGCGCTCCTGCCGGAAATAGCGCCCGGCGAAGATCGGCGAATCGACCAGATTCTCATAATCGATCGTCCGGAACGACACCGTGTCCCCGGCGCCCTGATCGCGCGGCTCCAGCGCGGTGCCGTAGCGCCAGCCCGCCGGCAGCGTCACCGTCGCGTCGACCGGGATACGCCGCGTGAAATAGCCCGCCGGGTAGAGCGAGACGAGGTTCCACTGGAGGTTCAGCATGTCGGGCGTCATCACGACCCGGCCCTGATCCTTGACCGTGGGCGAGAGATAATCGAACTCGGCCACAAGCTCGGTCGCGCCCGCCGGTATGTCGAGGTGGAGCGCATAGACCTGCACCGGATCGCGCTTCCACGGGATCGCCTTGCCACCTACGCTGAACCGGAAGCCCGCGACCGCGTCGACCGGCCCGCGCGGCGAATGGGCGCCGGGCAGCCATTCGGGGTAGAGCAGGGTCAGCTTGCCGGGCGCGACGGGGATCACCTCCCTCACGCGGAAGATGCCGCGCGCCGTGTCGGTCGCGTCGACGCCCAGCCGGATCGTGCCCGGATAGGCGATGTCGCGCGCCTGCGGCACATTGTCGGGCACGGCGACGGGCTGTGGCTCGCTCTGCGGAACGGCGGCGGCGCAGGGGAAGACGGGAGCGGCGGTGAGGAGGAGGAAGGGCAGGACGGCGGAAAAAGGCGCGCGAAGGCCGGGGCGCATCGGTTACTCCGGATGATAGAGACGTTGTCCCGGTGATGCGGCGGGGGCAGGCGGGCGTCAACATGCCGCCCGCTTTGCGCCGTGCCCGTGCTTGCGCTACCCGGCGCCCATCACGATTCGCCGGGCAGGAAAGGCCGCATCCCATGAAATTCTTCGTCGACACCGCCGATACCAGGGAGATCGCCGATCTCGCCGCGACCGGTCTGCTGGACGGCGTCACCACCAATCCCTCGCTGATCCACAAGTCCGGCCGCAAGTTCCTGGAGGTGGTCGAGGAGATTTGCGGGCTCGTCTCCGGCCCCGTCTCGGCCGAGGTCGTCGCGCTCGATCATGAGACGATGATGAAGGAAGCCGCCGTCCTGCGGAAGATCGCCGACAATGTGTGCATCAAGGTGCCGCTGACCGTCGACGGGCTCAAGACCTGCAAGAAGCTCAGCGACGACGGCGCGATGGTGAACGTCACGCTCTGCTTCTCGGCCAATCAGGCGCTGCTCGCCGCGAAGGCGGGGGCGAGCTTCATCTCGCCCTTCGTCGGCCGCCACGACGATGTCGGCTTCGACGGGATGCAGCTCATCGGCGATATCCGCATCATCTACGACAATTACGACTTCGCGACCGAGATCCTGGTGGCGAGCGTGCGCCACCCCGTCCATGTGCTGGAAAGCGCGAAGATCGGCGCCGACGTGATGACCGCGCCGCCCGCCGTCATCCGCCAGCTCTTCAACCATCCGCTGACCGACAAGGGTATCGAGGGCTTCCTGAAGGATTGGGAAAAGACCGGGCAGACCATCGGTTGAGCGCATTGCGCGCCTCCGCCCGCGCGATGGCCATTTCATTTTAACCATCGTCGGCTAAGCTGTCCGCCATGGCGCAGTTGATCGATTTCGAAGCGCGGGCAATGGCTTCGCTCCGGCGGCGGGTGGCGGAGGTCGAGGAGGCGAATCAGGACCTGATCGCCTTCGCGCGCGGCCATTCGGGCGCGGTGTCGGCGATCCATGCCGCCGTGCTCGCCGCGATGGACGCCGAGGGGCTGGACCATCTCATCCACATCCTCACGCAGGAATGGCCGCATATCCTGGGCCTCGACGCGGTGGCGCTGGCCCTGTTCGTCGAGGATCGCGCGCTGCGCGCCGATTCGTCGGGCCTCCAGTTCGTCGAGCCGCGCGTGATCGCGCGCGCGCTTTGCGGGCTGGACGGGGTGGTGCTGCGCGACGTGGGGCGCGGCCATCCGCTGTTCGGCCCCGCGTCGGACCTGATCCGGGCAGAGGCGCTGATCCGCCTCGACGCCGCGCCGCCGCTGCCCTCGGGCCTGCTCGCGCTCGGCCAGCGCGCGCCGCAGGGGTTCGACACGCGCCACGGCGCCGAACTGCTGACCTTCCTCGGCGGCGCGGTTTCGCGCATGATCGGCCGGTGGCTGCTCCCCTAGACCTCGCCGACCATCCCGCCCGCGCGCTTGCCGCCGCATGGGGCGAGCATCTCGCCCGCGACCGGCGGCGCTCGGCGCATACCGTGCGCGCTTATGTGGCGACCGCGCACCGGCTGGTCGCCTTCCTCGGCGTGCATCGCGGCGCGGCGGTGGACCGGGCATTGCTCGCCACGGTCGACGCGGCGGACCTGCGCGCCTTCCTCGCCGCGCGACGGGGCGAGGGGATCGGCAACGCGTCCGCCGCGCGCGAATTGTCGGCGCTGCGCGGCTTCCTGAAATATGCCGGCGGGGAGGGGGCTGCCCCGCCGCCCCGCCTGCGCGGCCCGCGCGTCAAGAAGGGGGTGCCCCGCCCCGTCTCCCCCGACGAGGCGGTCGCGCTGGCCGAGGACGCGGCCGACGCGGCGACCCAGCCGTGGATCGCGGCGCGCGACTTCGCGGTGCTGCTGCTGCTCTACGGCGCGGGCCTGCGCGTCGGCGAGGCGATGGCGCTGACCGGCGACGTGCTGCCGCTGGGCGAGACGATCCGCGTGACCGGCAAGCGCGCCAAGACGCGCATCGTGCCGTTGCTCCCTAGGGTGCGCGAGGCGATCGGGCAGTATCTGGCGCTCTGCCCCTATCCGATGTCGCGCGACGCCACGCTGTTCCGGGGCGCGCGCGGCGGGCCGCTGTCGGCCGACCTCATCCGCCGCGCGGTGCGCGGCGCGCGCGCGCGCCTCGGCCTGTCAGGCCGCACGACGCCGCACGCGCTGCGCCACAGCTTCGCCACCCACCTGCTGGGGCGCGGGGCCGATCTGCGCTCGCTTCAGGAACTGCTCGGCCACGCCAGCCTGTCCTCGACGCAAATCTACACCGCCGTCGACGCGGCGCATCTGATGGACGTGTATCGGAACGCGCATCCGCGGGCGTGAGGGCGACGGACCGGACGTTTGCCGACGCCTCGGCCCCGTAAGGCGTTCCCTTGCGTTTGTCCCGGAAGGTGATGAATCAGGCTGACGAAGCGATCGGGACATTGCGCACATCGGTTGGAGACAGGCTGGCGGCCGGGCTGGGGACGGCGATCGTTATCGGGTCGCTCGGTTATATGCTGCTTCGCGGGCTGACGGTCGAGATGCAGGCTCGTGGCGAGCGGACGATCACGCTGCTGAATATCCTCGCGCCGCCACCGCCGCCGCGACAGCGCCCGAAGCCGCATGTCCAGCATCCGAAGACCAGGGCGGCCGCCCGGGGCGCCCCCTCGCCGCGCAACCGGAAGAACAAGCGGGCGGAAGTCGTCCATCCGCCCCCGCTGATCCTGCCGCCTGTGCCGCCACTCTTGATTTCCGCCCCGAAGGCGGGGCCCGGCATGGCCGCCTCGGCGGGCGCGTCCGATCGCCCCGGCCCCGGCGAAGGGGCTGGCGGCGCGGGCAACGGCACGGGCGGCGGAGGCAACGGGAATGGCGAGGGGGGCGATCTGCCGCCCCGGCTGATCAAGGGGCGGCTGAAATTCTCGGATCTTCCGGCCGATCTCCGCGCGGCGGGGATCGGAGGCTCCGTCTCCGTGCGCTATCATGTCGAAATCGACGGCCGCGTGAGCGATTGCGACGTCACGGGCTCCAGCGGAAGCGCCGAGCTCGACCGGCTGACATGCCAGCTGATCGAACAGCGCTTCCGCTTCGAGCCCTCACGCGATCAGGACGGACGGCCCGTCCGGTCGATCATCGTCGAGAAGCATAGCTGGGTGTTCGGCCATGACGCCGACACGGCGCCGTCGCCCTGACCCGGCCTGCCCGTCAGCAGCCGTTGCGGCGGTTCTGCGCCGCGTCATGCTTCTTGTCGAGGTGCCTGCCGAGCAGCGCGCCGCCACCGGCGCCGGCCAGCGTGCCGAGCGTCCCGCCGCCGAGCGCGTTCCCGACCAGCGCGCCGCCGACGCCGCCGGCCACGGTGCCGGTCGTCCCGCTGCTGTGCTTGCAGCGGTAATAGCGCTTGTTGCGCCCGTGATAGGACCGTTCCGTCCGGTGGTTGTTATACCCCTGCGCGACTGCCGCCGGAGGTATGACCATGGGCACCGAAACCACCGCCGCCATGGCGGCTATCGCAATCTTGATCCGCATCTGAATCCTCCTCGTAACGATTATCCAACGAAGACAAGGCCGACTGGTTTCGACGCAATCGCCCCGAGACCGGGACGGGAGCCGAACGCCCCCTCTTTATCTCCCTCCCTGTCCCCGCGCCTTCGCCTCGATCGCATCCCAGATCAGGGCGGGCGTATCGGTGCCGTTGAACTGGTCGATCGCGACGATGCCGGTGGGGGAGGTTACGTTGATTTCGGTCAGATAGCCCGCGATCACGTCGATGCCGACGAAGAGCAGCCCGCGCCGCGCCAGCTCGGGCCCCAGCTTCGCGCAGATCTCCTCCTCGCGCGCGGTGAGCGTGGTCGCCGCGCCGCTGCCGCCCACGGCGAGGTTGGAACGGATCTCGCCCTTCTTCGGCAGCCGGTTGACCCCGCCCGCCGGCTTGCCGTCGATCAGCACGATGCGCTTGTCGCCCTTCGCGACGTCGGGGAGGAAGGCCTGCACCATGAACGGCTCGCGCCACACCTGCCCGAACAGCTCGGTCAGCGCGGCGAGGTTGGCGTCGTTGCGCCCGACGTGGAACACCGCCGATCCGGCGTTGCCGTAGAGCGGCTTCACCACCACCTCGCCATGCTCGGCATGGAAGGCGCGCGCCTCCTCCAGTCGCCGGGTGATGAGCGTGGGCGGCATGAACTGCGCGTAATCGAGGACGAACAGCTTCTCCGGCGCGTTGCGCACGGCGGCCGGATCGTTGACCACCAGCGTATGCGGCTGGATGCGCTCCAGCAGATGGGTGGCGGTGATATAGGCGAGGTCGAACGGCGGGTCCTGCCGCATCAGCACGACGTCGACATCCCCGGCGAGGTCGAGCGTGCGCCATTCGCCGAAGCGGTGGTGGTTGCCCGCCACGCGCTGGACGGTGACGGGCCGTGCCGGCGCGGTGACGCGCCCGTCGCGATAGCTCAGGTCGCCGGGCGTGTAGTGGAACAGCTCATGCCCGCGCGCCTGGCCCGCGAGCATGATCGCGAAGGTCGAATCGCCCGCGATGTTGATCGTTTCGAGCGGATCCATCTGCACGGCGATTTTGAGCGGCATCGACATCTCCTGAACGCCCGGTGGACGTAGGGGACGCGGCGCCGTTTGTCACCCGGCGCCCTTGTCGGGGATGGCCCCGGTCCGGATTTCAGCGCGCGGCTCCGTTCCGTCATGCCGGCACAGGCTGGCGTCCATGTCTCCTTCGACGAACGATGTGCCGGATAAGGAGAGACATGGACCCCCAGCCTTCGCCGGGTGACGATCAGGAATCCGGTGGTTTCCCCCAACCGAAATCCGAACCGGGACAGGTCCCTATCCGATCCATGCATTCTCGATATGGCGGGGCGCGTGGCCGGGGGCGATCAGGATCACGTCGACGCGGATGTCGTCGCCCGGCCCGGCATAGTGCCCGGCGAGGATCTCCGCCGCCGCCGCGACGCGGGCGAGGCGGCGCATGTCGATCGCGAAGTCCAGCTCGGCGGCGGTGGCGCGCGTCTTGACCTCGACGAAGGCGATCATGCGGCCCCGTCGCGCGATCAGGTCCACCTCGCCCGCCGGGGTGCGCACCCGCCGGTCGAGGATGCGCCAGCCCTTGAGCCTCAGCCACCAGCCCGCCGCCCGCTCGCCGGTGCGTCCGCGCCGCTCGGCGGCCTGCCGGCTCATTCCGGCGGCTCCCCCTTCAGCGCCATGGCGCGCGCGTAAAGGTCGCGCCGGGGAAGGCCGCTCGCCTTCGCCACCTCGCCCGCGGCCTTCGCGACGGGCAGGCGCGCCATCGCATCGATCAGCGCGGCGTCGATGGCGGCCGCCCCGGGCGCGGCCGCCTCGCCGGGCGGGCCGACGATGACGACGATCTCGCCCTTCGGCGGCGCGTCGGCGTAGCGCGCGGCGAGGTACGAAAGCGTGCCGGTGACGCATTCCTCGAAGCTCTTGCTGATCTCGCGCGCGACCGCGCCGTCACGGTCGCCCAGCCCCTCGGCGAGGGCCGCGAGCGTCGTGCCCAGCCGGGGCCCGGATTCGTAGAGGATCAGGGTCGCGCGGATGGCCGCCACCTCGGCGATCGCGTCCGCGCGCGCCTTGGCGCGGGCGGGCAGGAAGCCCAGGAAGAAGAAGCGGTCGGTCGGCAGGCCCGCCAGCGTCAGCGCGGCGATCCCCGCGCAGGGGCCGGGAATGGTGACGACATGCCGCCCCGCCGCGCGCGCGTCGCGCACCAGCTTGTAGCCCGGATCGGAGATCAGCGGCGTGCCCGCGTCCGATACCAGGGCGATCGCCTCCGCCCCCATGCGCGCGACCAGCCCGGGGCGCACCCGATCGGCATTATGGTCGTGATAAGGCGCCATCGGCCGCCGCGTGCCGATGTGGTGGAGCAGCTTCGCCGTCACCCGGCTGTCCTCCACGGCGATCAGGTCGGCGCGTTTCAATATGTCGGCGGCACGCGGCGACAGGTCGCCGAGATTGCCGATCGGGGTGGCCACGATATAGAGGCCGGGAGACAATCGCTCGGACACCGGGTCGTTCATAGGATGCACGTCATGGCAGAAGCCGCATATTTCCCGCAACCGCGGCGCCTTCTGAAACTGATCGGGATGGCGGCGGCGATGCTGCTCGCGGGCTGCCAGGGGGTGATCCCGCGCGGCGCGCCCCCGTCCAAGGCGCCTCCGCCCGCCGAGCGGCCCCGCCCCGCGCCCGGCGCGCTGCCCGAGGATCAGATGCGCAACCGCGTCGCCCTGCTCGTGCCGCTGACCGGCCCGAATGCGGGGGTGGGCCAGTCGATCGCCAATGCCGCCAATCTTGCCATCATCGATACCGGCGGCGCGCGCGTCAGGATCACGACCTACGACACCGCGCCCGGCGCGGCGGCGGCGGCGGCGCACGCGCTGGCCGACGGCAACCGCCTGATCCTGGGGCCGCTGCTGTCGGAGGACGTGCGCGCGGTGGCGCCCGCCGCGAAGGCCGCGCATGTGCCGGTGATCGCCTTCTCCAACGACGTCGAGGTGGCGGGCGACGGCGTCTATGTGCTCGGCTTCTCGCCCGCGCAGGCGATCGACCGGGTGGTGAATTATGCCGCGTCGAAGGGGATGACCCGCTTCGCCGGGCTGATGCCGACCGGGCTCTACGGGCGGCGCGCGTCCAACGCGCTCATCAAGTCGGCCGAGGCGGCGGGCGGCACCGTCGTCTCGCTCCAGACCTACGACCGCACACCCAAGGCGCTCGCCGCCGCGATCGCGAAGCTGGGCGCGGGGCAGGGCTATGACGCGCTGCTGATCGCCGACGGCGGGCGCATCGCGTTGCAGGCGGTGCCGCTGATCCGCAAGCATGGCGGCGCGGGCGCGCAGATCATGGGCACCGAATTATGGAATACCGAGCCGTCGCTCAACCAGAGCCCGGCGATGAAGGGCGCCTGGTTCGCCAGCGTGCCCGATGCGCGCTACAACCAGCTCGCCGCCAAATATCGCGCGCGCTTCGGCAAGGGGCCCTACCGGCTGGCGAGCATCGGCTATGATTCGGTGCTGCTGACCGTGCGCATCGCGGCGGACTGGCGGCCGGGCGATCCGTTCCCGGCGCGGCGCCTGTTCGACAAGGGCGGCTTCGCGGGCGTCGACGGGGCGTTCCGCTTCCGGGGCGACGGAACGGCCGAGCGGGCGTTGGCGGTGCAGCAGGTGGGGCCGGGCGGCTTCACCATCGTCTCGCCCGCGCCGGGCAGCTTCGGGGAATAGGCTTCGGTGATGAAGGGGCGGGGGACGGTTCAGCCGCCCGCCGCCACCACCTCGCCCAGGATCGCGTCGAGCAGCGGCATCCCCTGCGGCGTGACGGACAGGCGCGCCCCCTCGCGCGCGATCAGCCCCAGCGCCGCGAGCCGCGCGACCGCCTTGTCGTCCACCAGCCGGGCGATCTCCAGCCCCGTGGCGCGGGCGATGCGGGCGAGGTCCACCCCCTCGGCGAGCCGCAGGCCCATCAGCAGCGCCTCGACCGCGCGGGTGGCGGGGGGCAGGCCGTCCTCGGCCTCGATCCCGTGGCGGCTCGCGGCGACGGCGGCCATCCAGTTCTCGGGCTTCCTGCGGCGCAGCGTGGCGGTGCCGCCGCGCCGGCCATGCGCGCCGGGGCCGATGCCGACATAATCGCCATAGCGCCAGTAGGTCAGGTTATGGCGGCTTTCCTGCCCCGCGCGCGCATGGTTCGATATCTCGTAGGCGGGAAGCCCGGCGGCGGCGGCGCGCGCGCGGGTCAGCTCGAACAGGGCGGCGGCATGGTCGGGATCGACGGGCGGCAGCTCGCCCCGCGCGGCGAGCGTCGCGAAGCGCGTCCCGGGCTCGATGGTGAGCTGGTAGAGCGAGAGGTGGCCGGTGCCATGGCCCAGCGCGCGCGACAGCTCCGCCTCCCACGCCGCCTCGCTCTGGCCCGGCAGCGCGTAGATCAGGTCGAAGCTGACGCGCGCGAACGCCTTCTGCGCGACCGCGAGCGCGCCGAGCCCCTCGCGCGCGTCATGGGCGCGGCCGAGGAAGCGGAGCGCCTTGTCGTCGAGCGATTGCAGGCCGAGCGAGACGCGATTGACCCCCGCCGCCGCCAGATCGGCGAAGCGCGCCGCCTCGACCGAGGAGGGGTTCGCCTCCAGCGTGATCTCGATATCGCCCGCGAAGCCCCAATGGCGCTCGGCCGCCGCGATCAGCGCGGCGACGGTGGCGGGCGGCATCAGCGACGGCGTGCCGCCTCCGAAGAAGATCGAGCCCAGCCGCCGGCCCGGCGTCAGCCGCGCCTCATGCGCGAGATCGGCGAGCAGGGCGCCCTGCCATGCGGCCTCGTCCACTTCGGCGCGGACATGGCTGTTGAAATCGCAATAAGGGCATTTGGAGACGCAGAACGGCCAGTGGATATAGAGCGCGAGCGGCTCCATCGGGGCCGGCCCCTCCGCCCTCAAAGCACCGCCGCGACGAGCTTGCGGAAGGCGTCGGCGCGGTGGCTCATCGCGTGCTTGGCCTCGGGCTCCATCTCGCCGAAGGTCTGCTCATGGCCCCAGGGCTGGAACATCGGATCATAGCCGAAGCCATTGTCCCCGCGCGGCGGCCAGACGAGCGTGCCGTCGACGCGGCCCTCGAACGTCTCGACATGGCCGTCGGGCCAGCAGAGCGACAGCGCGCAGATGAAATGCGCGTCGCGCCCGGCTTCCGGCCCGGCGCGCTCCAGATGTTCCTCGACCAGCCGCATGGCGAGGCCGAAATCCCGGCCCGGCCCGGCCCAGCGGGCGGAGAAGATGCCCGGCTCGAAATTCAGCGCCTCGACGCACAGCCCCGAATCGTCGGCGAGCGCGGGGAGGCCGGAGAGGTCGGCGGAGAAACGCGCCTTCAGCTCGGCATTGGCGGCGAAGCTGGTGCCGGTCTCCTCCGGCTCGGGAATGTCGAGCGATCCGGCGGATACAGGATCGATGCCGTGCGGGCCGAGAAGCGCCCTGATCTCGCGCACCTTGCCCGCATTGTGGCTGGCGATGACGAGCCTGCCCGGCACCAGCTTGCGGTGGGGGATATCGGGCGCGCCCTCGCTCACCGGCCGACCGCCTTGCGCTGGGCGGCGAAGATCTCGCCGCAGCCGATCCGGGCGAGGCGGAGCAGGCGCAGCAGCGCCTCCTCGTCATAGGTGGCGCCTTCGGCCGTCGCCTGCGCCTCGGCGATATTGCCGTTGTCGAGCAGGACGAAATTGGCGTCGGCATGCGCGTTCGAATCCTCGATATAATCGAGGTCCAGCACCGGCGTGCCCTCATAGATGCCGCACGAGACGGCGGCGACCTGGGCTGCGACCGGGTCCTCGGCCAGCTTGCCGTCGCGCACCAGCCCGTCGATCGCGAGGCGCAGCGCGACCCACGCGCCCGAGATCGCCGCCGTGCGCGTGCCGCCGTCGGCCTGGATCACGTCGCAATCGAGCGTGATCTGCCGCTCGCCCAGCTTCGTCATGTCCACCACCGCGCGCAGCGAGCGGCCGATCAGCCGCTGGATTTCCTGCGTGCGGCCCGATTGCTTGCCCTTGGCCGCCTCGCGGCTGCCGCGGGTGTGGGTGGCGCGGGGCAACATGCCATATTCGGCCGTCACCCAGCCCTGCCCCTTGCCGCGCAGGAAGGGGGGCACGCGCTCTTCCACCGACGCGGTGACGAGCACGCGGGTATCGCCGAAGCCGATCAGGCAGGAGCCCTCGGCGTGGCGGGTGAAGCCGGTCTCGATCGTGATCGGACGCATCTGATCGGGGGTGCGGCCGGAGGGACGCATGGCATTCCTTTCATGGGTGAGGCGGCGCGGTGTAGCGAGATGCGCGCGCGCGTGCCAGCCTTTTGCCGCCGCCGGGCGCGCCGGGCGCGACGGCATGTTTTCCCGGAAGCCGGGTCGGAAGCGGCTGCTTTTGCTCATGCTCTCATCGACATGATTGAGACCGGAGAAGCCTGCGCCTACATTCACCCGCATGATGACGCCGCCGATCGTTGAATTGTCCACCCGCGCGCGCGATGTGTTCCGGGTGGTCGTCGAAAGCTATCTGGGGTCCGGCCAGCCGGTGGGATCGCGCACGATCTCCCGATTGGCCGGGTTCAACCTCTCGCCCGCCTCGATCCGCACGGTGATGCAGGACCTGGAGGAGCTGGGCCTGCTCGCCGCCCCCCACACCTCGGCAGGGCGGATGCCGACCGAGGTGGGCCTGCGGCTCTTCGTCGACGGCATGATGCAGGTCGCCGAGCCCTCGCCCGAGGAGCGCGCCGCGATCGAGAAGCAGGTGTCCGGCGGCGGGCCGATCGAGGATGCGCTGGCCGCCACCAGCGCCGCATTGTCCGGCCTGTCGTCATGCGCGGGGATCGTGCTGGTGCCCCGGCAGGAGCCGGTGCTGCGCCAGCTTGGCTTCGTGCCGCTCTCGCGCGATCAGGCGCTCGCGGTGCTCGTCGGCGGCGACGGATCGGTGGAGAACCGGGTGGTCGACCTGCCCGCGGATTTCCCGCCCCACGCGCTGGGCGAGGCGGCGCGCTATGTCAGCGATCGGCTGTCCGGGCTGACGCTCGCCGAGGCGCAGGCGCGCATCCGGGCCGAGATCGGGCAGGGGCGCGCGGCGCTCGACGCGGCGGCGGCGACGCTGATCGCCGACGGGCTCGCGCTCTGGTCGCAGGACGGGGCGGCGCGCCCGGTGCTGATCGTGCGCGGGCAGGCCAATCTGATCGACGCCGGCGCGGCCGCCGATCTGGAACGCGTGCGCCAGCTCCTCGACGAGATCGAGGCGAAGGAGGAGATCGCCCGCCTGCTGGAAAGCGCCAGCGGCGGCGTCGGCATGAAGATATTCATCGGGTCGGAGAACAAGCTGTTTTCGCTTTCCGGCTCGTCCGTGATAGCGGCACCCTATCATGATGCGAACGGGCGCGTGGTCGGCGTGGTGGGGGTGATCGGCCCCACGCGGTTGAACTATGCGCGCGTCGTTCCCATGGTGGACTTCACCGCACAGGCACTGACGAGATTGATGCAATGAACGAAGATAATCGGAACGGGGATATCGAGAACGCCAATGCGGCGGCGGAGCAGCAGCAGCCGGCGCCCGATGCGTCGGCCGCCCCCGCCGACGCGGCGGCCGAGCCGCCCTTCGCGCGGCTGGAGGGCGAGCTGGAGAAGTTGAAGCAGGAGGTGCTCTACGCCCAGGCGGAGACGCAGAACGTCCGCCGCCGGCTGGAGAAGGAGAAGCAGGACGCCTCCGCTTATGCCGCGACAGGCTTCGCGCGCGACCTGCTGTCGGTCGCCGACAATCTGGCGCGCGCGCTGGCGGCGCTTCCGGCGGAGCTGCGCGACGACGAGAAGCTCAAGCCGCTCGTCACCGGCATCGAGATGACCGCGCGCGAGCTGGAGACGGTATTCCAGCGCCACGGCGTGACGAAGATCACGGCGCTGGGCGAGAAGCTCGATCCCAACCGCCATCAGGCGATCATGGAGATGGAGCATGACGAGGCCGAGCCCGGCACCGTCGTCCACGAGATGCAGCAGGGCTATATGATCAAGGACCGGCTGCTGCGCCCGGCGATGGTGGGCGTGGCCAAGGCGCCCGCGAAGGGCGAGGGCGGGGACGCCTGACGGGCGCGCCCGCGGGCATGAGGCGGCCTCGGGGAGGGTTCCGCCGTCCCCGGGGCGGGCCGCATGCCCCGGCCCGATCAGAAGGGCAGGAGCGCCTCATAGCAGGCGAGCGGCGGCTTGCCGGCGATCGCCACGCCGTTGCGCAGCAGGAAGGCGTGGCGCACGATCTCGGCCTGCTGCTCGATCCCGTAGCGGCCGAAGGGCCTGCCCGGCCTGATCCTGTAATCGTAGCGGCAGAAGGGATGCCGCATCAGGGGCAGCCACCACCGCCCGCCGCGCTGGGCGTGCCATACATGCGTCATCTCGTGGACGAAGAGGCCCTGCGCGGCGAGGCCGGCGCGGGCGAAGTCCGCATGGCAGGCGGGATGGCCGGGCGGGAACCAGATATCGCCGTCGGGCGCCATCACCACCGCGCGGGGCTGGAAGGGAAACCATCTGCGCCGGTGGATGCGCACCGGCGCATAGTCGATCGTCGTGCCGAACATCGTCGCGGCGAGCGCGACCTCGCCGTCGGTCAGCGGGCGGCCGTCGCGGTCAGGCACGCGCCTTGCCCTCATCCTTTGCCTTCCCGCCAGCCGGGGGCCGGGATCAGTGCCCCGCCTCGCCCGGCGCCGCCGATCCCGCCGAGACCGCCCGCGCCTGCGTGAGCAGCCGCCGGCCGCTCGCGAAGCTCAGCTCCAGCGGCAGCGTGGCCCCCGACGCGATCGTGCCGTCGACGCCGAACAGCATCGCATGGTCCCCGCCCGGCGCGAAGGTGACGGTGCCGCCCGCGGGCACGGCGACGCCCGCCACCGGCCGCATGGTCGTCATCCGGCCGTCCATCCCGCCCTCGTGCAGCTCGATGCGCTCCACCCTGGGGCTGGCGATCGCGACCAGCCGGTCGGCCGTCGTCCCGCCCGACAGGGTGAAATAGGCCGCCGCCGGCCGCCCCGGCACCGCCGGCAGGCGCACCCAGGCGTCGCGCACCGCAAGCTCCGCGGGCTTCGACGGCTGGCAGGCGGCAAGGCCCAGCAGGGCGAAGGCGAGGATCGGCAGGGGGCGCATGGACATATCTCCGCAAGTCTCCGCAGGTTCGACCGCGTCATAGGCCCCGGAGCGTCTTGCAGCAACGCAAAGCCCCCCTATATCGCGGCCTTGTATGCTGCCCGGCGGGTCCTCGCTTTACTGGCAAGGGGGGCGCTTCGGGTCTGCCGTCATGTGATGGGGAATGAAGGGTAAGATTATGGCGAAAGTGATCGGTATCGACCTGGGAACCACCAATAGCTGCGTCGCGGTGATGGAAGGCGGCAAGCCCAAGGTGATCGAGAACGCCGAGGGCGCGCGCACCACGCCGTCGATCGTCGCGTTCGCCAAGGATGGCGAGCGGCTGATCGGCCAGCCGGCCAAGCGCCAGGCGGTGACCAATCCCGACAACACGATCTTCGCGGTGAAGCGCCTGATCGGCCGCCGCTTCGACGATCCTGTCACGAAGAAGGATACCGAGCTCGTCCCCTATCACATCGTGCGCGGCGCGAACGGTGACGCGTGGGTGCAGGCGGGCGGCGAGGATTATTCGCCCTCGCAGATCTCGGCCTTCATCCTCCAGAAGATGAAGGAGACGGCCGAGCAGTATCTGGGCGAGACGGTGGCCCAGGCGGTCATCACCGTGCCGGCTTATTTCAACGACGCCCAGCGCCAGGCGACCAAGGACGCCGGCAAGATCGCGGGCCTCGAGGTGCTGCGCATCATCAACGAGCCGACGGCCGCGGCGCTCGCCTACGGGCTTGAGAAGCAGGACGGCAAGACCATCGCGGTCTACGATCTCGGCGGCGGCACGTTCGACATCTCGATCCTCGAGATCGGCGACGGCGTGTTCGAGGTGAAGGCGACCAACGGCGACACCTTCCTCGGCGGCGAGGATTTCGACGCGAAGATCGTCTCCTACCTGGCCGACGAGTTCAAGAAAGCCGAGGGGATCGACCTGACCAAGGATCGCCTCGCCCTCCAGCGGCTCAAGGAAGCGGCCGAGAAGGCGAAGATCGAGCTGTCCTCCGCGCAGACGACCGAGGTGAACCTGCCCTTCATCACCGCCGACCAGACCGGGCCGAAGCATCTCGTCAAGACGATCACCCGCGCGGACCTCGAGCGGCTGGTGGCCGAGCTGGTCAACCGCACGCTGGAGCCCTGCAAGAAGGCGCTGGCCGACGCCGGCCTCAAGGCGTCCGACATCGCCGACGTCGTGCTGGTCGGCGGCATGACGCGCATGCCCAAGGTGCGCGAGGTCGTGAAGCAGTTCTTCGGCAAGGAGCCGCATACCGGCGTGAACCCCGACGAGGTGGTCGCGATGGGCGCCGCCATCCAGGCGGGCGTGCTCCAGGGCGACGTCAAGGACGTGCTGCTGCTCGACGTGACGCCGCTGTCGCTGGGCATCGAGACGCTGGGCGGCGTCTTCACCCGCATGATCGACCGCAACACCACGATCCCGACCAAGAAATCGCAGGTCTATTCCACCGCCGACGACAATCAGCAGGCGGTGACGATCCGCGTCTTCCAGGGCGAGCGCGAGATGGCGGCGGACAACAAGCTGCTCGGCCAGTTCGATCTGGTCGGCATCCCGCCCGCGCCGCGCGGCGTGCCGCAGATCGAGGTGACGTTCGACATCGACGCCAACGGCATCGTCAACGTCCACGCCAAGGACAAGGGCACCGGCAAGGAGCAGCAGATCAAGATCCAGGCGTCGGGCGGCCTCAGCGACACCGACATCGAGCAGATGGTGAAGGACGCCGAGAAGTTCGCGGAGGAGGACAAGAAGCGCCGCGAGGCGGCCGAGGCGAAGAACAACGCCGAGAGCCTGATCCACACCACCGAGCGCCAGCTCGCCGAGCATGGCGACAAGGTGGACGCCGCGCTGAAGTCCGAGATCGAGGGGGCCATCGCCGCCGCCAAGACCGCCGTCGAGGGGGGCGAGCCCGCCCAGATGACGGAGAAGGCGCAGGCGCTGGCGCAGGTCGCGATGAAGCTAGGCCAGGCGATCTACGAGAAGGAGCAGGCCGCCCAGGCCTCGCCCGGTGCCGGCGCCGCCCAGCCCGAGGCGGGCGGGGACGACGTCGTCGACGCCGAATTCTCGGAAGTGGACGAGAACAAGGGCTGATGCGCATGCAGGCGGCTCGCTTCATCATCCCTGTACGATGGGAATGTCATGGGAGCGGGCCGCCCTTATATCGAGGGGGCCGCCGCCCATGGGTCCTGGTCGCGGCCGGGATGACGGGTGGGCCCGAAGCCGGGGGGCTTCATGGCCGATACTGAATATTACGAGCTGCTTGAGGTCGATCGCGACGCCGACGACAGGACGATCAAGACTTCCTACCGCCGCCTTGCCATGCAGTTCCACCCCGATCGCAATCCGGGGTGCAAGGATTCCGAGGCGCGGTTCAAGGCGATCAGCGAAGCCTATGACTGCCTGAAGGACCCGCAGAAGCGGGCCGCCTACGATCGCTTCGGCAAGGCCGCGTTCCAGAACGGCGGCGGCGGCAATGGCGGGGCCCATGGCTTCGAGGGCTTTTCCGACATATTCGAGAATATCTTCGGCGAGTTCATGGGCGGCGGCCGTGGCGGCCAGCGCCAGTCGGCACGGCGCGGGGCGGACCTGCGCTACGACATGGAGATCACGCTGGAGGAGGCGTTCCACGGCAAGTCGGCGGAAATCCGCATCGACGTCGCCGCCGAATGCGACGCCTGCCACGGCAGCGGCGCGAAGCCGGGCACGACGGCGCGCGGCTGCCCCACCTGCCATGGCCATGGCAAGGTGCGCGCGCAGCAGGGCTTCTTCGTGGTCGAGCGGACCTGCCCGAGCTGCCACGGCGCGGGCGAGGTGATCGCCGAGCCGTGCGCCCAGTGCCGGGGCGAGGGGCGCGTCGATCGCGAAAAGACGCTCTCGGTCAACATTCCCGCCGGCGTCGACGAGGGCACGCGCATCCGCCTGTCGGGCGAGGGCGAAGCGGGCGCGCGCGGGGCGCCGCCGGGCGACCTCTATATCTTCCTGCACCTGACGCGGCACCAGATATTCCAGCGCGAGGGCACCACGCTCTTCGCGCGCTGCCCGATCTCGTTCACCACCGCCGCGCTGGGCGGGACGATCGAGGTGCCGGGCCTCGACAAGAAGGTCCATGCGATCAGGATTCCGCCGGGCATCCAGTCGGGCAAGCAGCTTCGCCAGCGCGGCGCCGGCATGCCGGTGCTCAACGGGCGCGGGGCGGGCGACATGGTCGTCCAGATCGATGTCGAGACGCCCACCCGGCTGACCGCGCGCCAGCGCGAATTGCTGGAGGAGTTCCGCGCGACCGAGACCGGCGAGGAATGCCCGGAGGCCAGCGGCTTCTTCTCGCGCCTGAAGGGGATGTGGGCCCCCGACTGACCGGCCAGGGGCCCTGGTTGCGGGACGAACAATCGCCATCACGAAAAAGGCCCCGCCGGGCGATTGCCGGGCGGGGCCTTTTTTCGCGGATGTTGCGGCGCGTCAGAAGGTGAGGATCACCCCAACTGCCAGCGCCTGCGCCGCGATCGCCAGAACCATGGTGGTTGCTGCTTCGAATGTCTTCATTGCGTATCTCCCTGCGGCTATTACCGTTGTGCGGTGCAGCATAGATAGCGCGCTTTCGGTTTATCGCAATTTTAATACGGGCCGACACGATTGCGTTTCCTGCAATCGCAGGTGGACAATTTGTCCCAGCCTTCACGGGGGGACGGATACTTTGCAAAGCGGCGGCCGCATCCTAGATGGGGAGCGCCCCCGGCCGACATCGGGAATTGACAGGAGTTGCCATCGTGACCGCCAGCCCGATCCTCCGCGCGATGAAGCGGGGCGCGCGCCTGCGCTGCCCGGCCTGCGGCAAGGGGGCGCTGTTCCGCCGCTATGTGAAGGTCGAGCCGCATTGTCTGTCCTGCGGCGAGGATAATGGCCGCCACCGCGTCGACGATGCCGCGTCCTATTTCACCGTGCTGCTGGTCGGCCACGTCGTGATCGCGCCGATGCTGGTGATGCAGACTGTGTGGGACGCGCCGCTGGCGCTGTCGCTGGGCATTTCCATCCCGCTGGTGGGGCTGCTGACGCTCGGCGCGCTGCCGTTCATCAAGGGCGCCGTGCTGGGCGCCCTCTCCGCCACCGACCGGCGCGCGCGGGCCGAGGCGGTGGTCAGCCAGCCAGCGCCGCCACCAGCGCCCTGACCTTCTTCTGCCGCCATTGCGGAAGCGGCGCGATCATCCAGTAGGCGCGCGATGATTCGATCGCATCGCCGATCGGCCTGACGCGGCCGGCGGCGATATCCGCCCCGGCGAGCAGCGCGGGCACGCAGGCGCGCCCCAGCCCCGCCGCCGCCGCATCAAGCGCCAGCCCCGCGTCGGCGACACTGAGCATCGATCCGGCGCCGTCCTCCTGTGGGCAGCCGGGCCAGCCGATCGCCGCCTGCGCGCCCCCGTCCGTCCCCACGCAGACATAGCCCGCCGGGCCGAGCGCCGCCCCCTCATGCTCCCCCGGCCCGGTGGCAAGCCGGATCGCGAGATCGAGATTCGCCTGGGTGAAATCCAGCTCCTCGTCGGCGGAGAGCAGGACGAAGCGCAATTCGGGGTCCTCGTCGCGATAGGCCGCCAGCCGGGGCGCCAGCCATTTCGCGGTCAGGTCGCGCGGTGCGGCGATGGTCAGCGTCTTGGACGACTGGCCCGCCTGCATCGCGCGCACCGCCTCCTCGAACTGGAGGAAGCCGGCGCGCAGCGCGTCGAGCCCGGCATGGCCCTCCGGCGTCAGCTCCAGTCCCTTGGCGGTGCGGCGGAACAGGACGACGCCCAGCGTGTCCTCCAGCGCGCGGATCTGCTGCCCCACGGCGGCGGGCGTCACCGCCAGCTCGTCCGCCGCGCGGGTGAAGGAGAGGTGGCGCGCCGCCGCGTCGAGCACGCGCAGCCCGTTCAGGGGAAGGTGGGTGCGCTTCATGCCCGGTGGCTCACCGCCGGGCCGATCAGCGGAAAGCGCGGTATCGCCGCGTCGAAGCTCGATCCGTCCTCGCACACCATATGATAGCTGCCCTCCATCGCGCCGGTGGGGGTGTGGAGCGGGCAGCCCGACACATAGTCGTAGCTCTGCCCCGGCTCGATCACCGGCTGCTCGCCCACCACGCCCTCGCCGCGCACCTCGTGCTTCTGGCCGCGCCCGTCGGTGATCGTCCAGTGCCGGTTGATGAGCTGGACGGCGGCGCGCCCCTCATTCTCGATGCGGATATGATAGGCCCAGAACCAGCGTCCCTTCGCCGGCTCCGACTGCTCGGGCAGGAAGCTGACCGAGACCCGCACGACCACGTCGCGCGTCGTCGCCATATGGGGAAAGAGCGCCTTCACCTGCTTATCCTTACAGCCCCACCGTCTTCAGCGCGCGATCGAAATCGTCGATCACGTCGTCGGCGTCCTCCAGCCCGACGTTCAGCCGCAGCATCCCCTCGTCCACCCCCATCTCGGCGCGCGTCTCGGCGGTGAGGCCGGCGTGCGTGGTGGACGCGGGATGGGTGATGAGCGAGCGCGAATCGCCGATATTGTTCGATATGTCGACCAGCTCCAGCGCGTCGATCAGGGCGTGGGCCTGGCCGCGTCCGCCGTTGAGGTGGAAGGACAGGATCGTGCCGCCCGCCGCCATCTGCTTCATCGCCAGATCATGCTGGGGATGGCTGGAAAGGCCCGGATAGAGCAGGCGCGGCACCCGCCTTTCGAGGAAGCCGGCCACCTTCAGCGCATTCTCGCTCTGCCGCCGGATGCGCAGGTCCAGCGTCTCCAGCCCCTTCAGCACCACCCAGGCGTTGAACGCCGAGAGCGTCGGGCCGGTGTTGCGGGTGAAGGGCAGCAGGGTGTTCAGGATGAAATCCTCGCTCCCGCACACCGCGCCCGCCAGCACGCGGCCCTGGCCGTCCATCATCTTGGTCGCGGAATAAGCGACGATATCCGCCCCGTAATCGAGCGGCCGCTGGAGGAGCGGGGTGGCGAAGGCATTATCGACGACGGTGGCGATCCCCGCCGCCTTCGCGATGCCGCACACGGCGGCCAGATCGACGATGTCGAGCGTCGGATTGGCGGGCGTCTCGAAGAAGAAGAGCTTCGTCTCGGGCCGGATCGCCGCCTTCCACGCATCGTTGTCGCGCCCGTCCACCGTCGTCGTCGTGATGCCGAATCGGGGCAGCAGCGTATCGGTCAGCCAGCGGCACGAGCCGAAGGCCGCGCGCGCGGCGACGACATGATCGCCCGCGCGAAGCTGGCAGAGCAGCGCCGCCGTCATCGCCGCCATGCCCGACGCCATGGCGCGCGCGGCGCCCGCGCCCTCCATCAGCGCGAGCCGCTGCTCGAACATCTCGACGGTGGGGTTTTGCAGGCGCGAATAGGTCATCCCCGCCTGCTCGCCCGCGAAGCGCGCGGCGGCGTCCGCCGCGCAGTCATAGGCATAGCCGGACGTGAGGAAGAGCGCCTCGCTCGTCTCGCCATATTCGGTGCGCGCGGTGCCGCCGCGAATGGCCTGCGTGGCGGGGCGCCATTGGGCGGTTACGGCGCGGTTCTGCCCGGTGGTGCGTTTCATGGGTTTCGCTTTGCCGCGCGAAGTCGATCCCCGTCAATGCAGCGTCGCCCGCCGACGTCCGATAGATGGGCGGGAAACCGTCCCGCCGCCGGGACGCGAACGAGAGGACAGCCGCCATGGCCCATTTTCCCGACACACCCGGCTTCACGGGCGTGCTGCGCCCCGTGCGATTCGAGGGCGACATCTTCGACCTGGAGATCGAGGGCGATGTGCCCGATCAGCTCCACGGCAGCTTCCACCGCGTCCACCCCGACGCCCAGCTTCCGCCGCGTTTCGAGAACGACCAGTTCTTCAACGGCGACGGCATGGTCAGCCTGTTCCGCTTCCGCGGCGGCAAGATCGATTTCAGGCAGCGCTACGCCGGCACCGACAAGTTCAGGCTGGAGCGCGAGGCGGGGCACGCCCTGTTCGGCGCCTATCGCAACCCGCTGACCGACGACGAGACGGTGAAGGGCCGGATTCGCGGCACCGCCAACACCAACGTCATCGTCCACGCCGGCAAGCTGCTCGCGCTCAAGGAGGACAGCCCCGCGCTGATCATGGACCCGCTGACGCTGGAGACGGAGGGCTATACCGACTGGGGCGGCAAGATGCAGGGGCAGACCTTCACCGCCCATCCCAAGATCGATCCCGCCACCGGCAACATGTGCGCGTTCGGCTATGCCACCAAGGGCCTGCTGACCCGCGACATGGCCTATTACGAGATCAGCCCGGCCGGCGAGCTGCTGCGCGAAACGCCGTTCGAGGTGCCCTATTACTGCATGATGCACGATTTCGGCGTGACCGAGGATTATGCCGTCTTCCACGTCGTGCCGATCGTCTCGTCCCGGGAAAGGCTGGAGGCGGGGCTGCCCCATTTCGGCTTCGACACCACGAAGCCGGTCTGGCTCGGCGTGCTGCCGCGCCGGGGCGACGCGCGCGATATGCGCTGGTTCAGGGCGCCGTCGACCGTCTTCGCCAGCCACGTCATGAACGCGTTCAACGAGGGCACGAAGGTCCATTTCGACACGCCGGTCGCGAAGAACAACATGTTCCCCTTCTTCCCCGACGTGCATGGCGCGCCGTTCAACCCGCAGGAGGGGCAGAGCTTCCTCACCCGCTGGACGATCGACATGGCGTCGAACGGCGAGGCGTTCGAAAGCGTCGAGCGGCTGACCGACATGTTCGGCGAGTTCCCGCGCATCGACGATCGCTACGCCACGCGCCGCCATCGCCACGGCTGGCTGCTGGTGAGCGACTTCTCGAAGCCTTATGAGGGGCCGGGCGGGCGCGCGTCGGGCATGGTGATGAACACGATCGGCCACCATGATTTCGAATCGGGCGCGGAGAAGAAATGGTGGGCCGGCCCCGAAACGATCGTGCAGGAGCCCGCCTTCATCCCCCGCACGCCCGATTCGCCGGAGGGCGACGGCTATCTGGTCGCGCTCGCCGACAATATGGTCACGAATTACTCGGATCTCGTGATCCTCGATGCGCAACGCATCGACGAAGGGCCGATCGCGCGCGCCAAGCTGCCCTTCCGCCTGCGCTCGGGGCTGCACGGCAACTGGGCGGACGAGAGCAAGCTGAAGCCCGCCGCCTGACGTTCGCCGCCTGCCGGGCCCTTGACGGACGCCCGCGCGCCGCCGATGTGCCGTCCCGACAGACCGGGAGAGGCACATGGCGGCTGGATTGCGGGACATTGCGCTCAAGACCATCAGCGGAGGCGAGGCGACGCTCGCCGATTATGCGGGCAAGGTGCTGCTGATCGTCAACGTCGCGTCGAAATGCGGGCTGACCCCGCAATATGCCGCGCTGGAAAGCGCCTATGAGGCGTGGCGCGATCGCGGGTTCGAGATACTGGGCTTCCCCGCCAATGATTTCGGCGCGCAGGAGCCCGGCACCGACGACGAGATCGCGGCTTTCTGCTCCGGCAGTTTCGGCGTCGCCTTCCCGATGTTCTCCAAGATCGCGGTGACGGGGGAGGAGCAGCATCCCCTCTACCGCGCGCTGACCGCCGCCGTCCCGCGCGCGACCGAGAGCGGGCAGGGCTTTCGCGAGAAGCTCGCGCGCTACGGCATGACGCCGAAGAGCGAGAGCGACGTGCTGTGGAATTTCGAGAAATTCCTGATCGCGCGCGACGGGACGGTCGCGGGCCGCTTCACGCCCGAGATCACGCCCGACGACCCGATGCTGGTCGAGGCGATCGAGCGCGAGCTGGCGAAATAGGCTCGGCGCGCGCGCGTGGGGCCGGGCGTCAGAGCCCGGCCAGCACCGCCTCGCCCATCCGCGCCGTCGTCATGGCGCCGCCCAGATCGGCGGTGCGCGCGCCCCTGGCCAGCGCCGCGGCCACCGCCGCCTCGATCCGGTCCGCCTCGGCCGCGCGGCCGAGCGAATAGCGCAGCATCATCGCCGCCGAGAGGATCGTCGCGAGCGGGTTCGCCTTGCCCTGCCCGGCGATATCTGGGGCGGAGCCGTGGATCGGCTCGTACAGGCCCTTGCCGGCGTCATCGAGTGAGGCGGACGGCAGCATCCCGATCGACCCCGCGCACATCGACGCCTGATCGGACAGGATGTCGCCGAACAGGTTGCCGGTGACGATCACGTCGAACTGGCCGGGATCGCGCACGAGCTGCATCGCGGCATTGTCCACATACATATGGCTGAGCGCGACATCGGAATAATCGGCCGCCACCTCGATCACCACGTCACGCCAGAGCTGGGATGTTTCCAGCACGTTCGCCTTGTCGACCGAGCAGAGCCGGCCCCGGCGGGCGCGCGCCGTCTCGAAGCCAACCTTCGCGATGCGGGCGATCTCCGCCTCGTCATAGCGCATCGTGTCATAGCCCTCGCGCAGGCCCGCCCCGGTCCTGCGGATGCCGCGCGGGGTGCCGAAATAGACGTCGCCGGTCAGCTCGCGGACGATCACCAGATCGATCGCGCGCGCGATCTCGGGGCGCAGCGCCGATGCGTCGGCCAGCTCGGGAAAGAGCTTCGCGGGCCGCAGATTGGCGAACAGGCCCAGTTCGCGCCGCAGCCCCAATATCGCCTGTTCGGGGCGGAGCGGACGATCGAGCGAATCGCAATCGGGATCGCCCACCGCGCCGAACAGGATCGCGTCGGCGCGCCGCGCGAGGTCCAGCGTGGCGGGGGGAAGGGGGTGGCCCGCCGCCTTGTAGGCCGCGCCGCCCACCGGCGCCTCCTCGAACGTCAGCGTGTCGCCGCATACCGCGTCGAGCACGCGCACCGCCTGCTCGATCACCTCGGGTCCGATCCCGTCTCCGGGCAGCAGCGCGATCAGCGTCATCGTCGTCATTCTCCCTTGCGTCGGCGACGCCCATGCGGGAAGCGCGCGCCGCGTGCAACCGTTGCCGATCGCCTCCGTCAGCCCAGCACGCGCTTCAGCCGCGTCACCAGCCGCTCGCGCGCGGCCAGCACGGCGGCGCGCCGGTCGGTCAGCAGGTCGCGCATCAGGAAATGGCCGGTCAGGCGCAGCCCGTCGATAATATCCCCCCAGTCCGACGCGGCCGTCCCGTCGATCAGGAACGGCGGCAGCGCGAGCAGCCGGGCGCGATGCTCCTCGCCGGCGTCGCGGCTCACCGCGCGGCCGCTTCGGGGGCTCACGTAGACAAGGTCGTCGCGCGCGCCGGTCGCGGCGCAGGCGGACAGATCGAGGCCGAAGCCCAGCTCGGCGAGCAGCAGCAGCTCGTAGCGGGCGAGCGCGCTCGCCCAGCCGCGCGCCGCCGGCGCCGCCTCCACCGCCGCCAGCACCCCGTCGAGCGCCCCGAACAGCATGGGATAGGGCTGCCCCTCGGGCAAGGCGGCGGCGGTGAGCGCGGTCGTCCAGTCGATCGCGGCGGCGGCCAGCGGCTCGGCGTGCAGCGGCGCGCGGCTGCGGACCAGCTCGACCGTCAACGAGGCGAGCTGTTCATCGGTGCGCGCGCGATAATCCGCCTGCACCACATTGCCCGGCAGCAGCACGGGGCGCAGCCGCCGCGATCGCCCGCCGCGCACATAGCCGGGCTGGAGGCCGTCATCGGGCGTCATCAGCCGCGCGACCACGCCATGCTCGCCATGGGCGAGCACCGCGCAGACGATCGCCTGTGCCTCGATATGCATGGCGCGCTTTCTAGTGGGTTATGTCCGGCAAGGGCATCCGCTTTCGGACGGGCCCCGTCCGGCCCCGTCAGGCGATGCGGGCGCGACGCGACGGGCAGGGCGAGCGCCGGGGTTCGGCCTCGGGCTCGCGGGGCGTCGCCACCAGCAGGGGGGCGGGCGCCTCGTCCGTCATGTCGACCGGCAGCGGACGGGAATCGGCGTCGAGCCGCACAGTGTCGAGGTCGGCGAACCAGGCCGTCGGCATCCGCTCGCGCGCCGAATCGAGCGTCTGGCACAATATCTCGAAGCGGCCGACATGCATGGGATCGGCGCGCCGCCCGTCGCGCGTGGCGAGGCCGACGGACTGCCCGGCGATGTTGACCACCGGGTGGGCGAACGCCTCGGCATGAGCCAGCGCCGCCCCGATCCGCGCCAGCGGCGTGTCGCACAGCCGCAGCGCGCGTCCCCCGGCCACGTCGTCGCTTTTGCTCCCGCGGCCGATCTGCGTCACGGGTATCTCGGTCACGCCGCGATGGACGATCGGCGCAATCTGCCCGGCGGGCAGCGAGATCGCGCTGGGCCAGGGGGCGAGGCAGCCATTATGGCTGCTGTCGTAGCGCAGGCCCAGCGCGGCGAGCGCGTCGAGCGTGGCGTCATCGGCGGCGAAGCCGCCCGCGCGGAAGGCGGTGGGGACGGCACCGGCGGCGACCAGCAGGTCGCGCGCCTCCCCGATCATGGCGTGCTGCACGTCGGCGGCGAGGCCGGTCAGCTCGAACGGGCTGCCGCCGCCGCACCATTGGGGATTGAGGTGAAGCTGCACCTCCTGCCCCGCATCGAGGATCGCGCCCACCATCCGGCGGACCGGATCGAGTCCGAACGTCCGCGCCGGCATCGGATCGACGAAATAGACCGCCTTCAGCCGGTGATCGGCGAGGCGCCGGAGCTGGAAGGGGACGCCGACGCCGGCGGGATCGAAAGAGCGCTGGAACAACATCCCCAGATCGCACGCGCCCGGCCGCCATCGCAGCGTGGCGTCGATCGTCAGGAGAATTTGTATCGCCATGCCAATGGCCTAACCATCCAGGGTTAAGAATCTCTCCTACAATCCTTTTTTGTCCGCCGCCTGTTCTACGCGCGCGCGTGGAAATGGTCGTGGATCGCGCGCGCCATCGCCTTCGACACGCCGGGCGCCCTTTCCAGATCCTCCAGCGCGGCGTCGCGCACGGCGCGGGCGGTGCCGAAATGCATCAGCAGCGCCTTCTTGCGCGCGGGGCCGATGCCGGGAACGTCGTCCAGCGGATTGGCGGTGAACGCCTTCGCCCGTTTCGCCCGGTGCGCGCCGATCGCGAAGCGGTGTGCCTCGTCGCGCAGCCGCTGGAGATAAAAGAGCGTCGGCGAATTGAGCGGCAGCATCGATTCGCGGCCGTCGGGCAGATGGAAATGCTCGCGCCCCGCATGGCGATCCGGCCCCTTGGAGATGCCGACGACGGGCACGTCCTCGATCCCCAGCTCCTCCAGCACGGCGCAGACCGCCGATACCTGCCCCTTGCCGCCGTCGATCAGCAGCAGATCGGGCCATTCGCCGCCCCGCCGCTCCGGGTCCTCGCGCTCCAGCCGGGCGAAGCGGCGCTCGAGCACCTCGCGCATCATCGCGAAATCGTCGCCGGGCGCGGTTTCCGGGCGCTTGATGTTGAACTTGCGATAGGCATTCCTGCGGAAGCCCTCCGGCCCCGCGACGATCATGCCGCCCACCATGTTGGTGCCCATGACGTGGCTGTTGTCATAGACCTCGATGCGGTCGGGCGGGCCGTCCAGCTCGAACAGGTCGGCCAGCTCGCGCAGGATACGGGCCTGCGTCGTCGATTCGGCCAGCCGCCGGTCCAGCTCCTCGGCGGCGTTTCGCCGCGCCTGGTCGAGCAGCTTCCGCTGCTCGCCGCGCCGGGGCACCTTCACCGCCACCCTGCGCCCGGCGCGCTCCGTCAGCGCCTCCTCGACCAGCGCGGTCTCGGGCAGCGGACGGTCGACCAGTACGAGGCGCGCGGGCGGCACCTCCTCGTAGAATTGCATCAGGAAGCTGGTCAGCACCTCCTCCTCGGGCACGTCGGCGGTGTGCGCGGGGAAGAAGCTGCGATGGCCCCAATTCTGGCCGCCGCGGATGAAGAAAGCCTGGATGCCCACCGTCCCCGCCTTGCTGGCGAGCGCAAACACGTCGGCTTCCGCCACGCCCTCCGCGTTGATCGACTGCGATCCCTGGATGAAGGTCAGCGCGCGCAGCCGGTCGCGGTAGACGGCGGCCAGCTCGAAATCCATCGCCTCGGCGGCGGCGGTCATCGCCGCGCCCAGCTTCTTCTGCACCTGCGTCGACTTGCCCGCCAGGAACGCCTTCGCGTCGGCGGCCAGCTCGGCATAGTCGTCCTCCTCGATCCGGCCGACGCAGGGCGCGGAGCAGCGCTTGATCTGGTGGAGCAGGCAGGGGCGCGAGCGGTTGGCGAAGAAGCTGTCGGTGCAGCTTCGCAGCAGGAACAGCTTCTGGAGCGCGTTCAGCGTCTTGCGCACCTGCCCCGCGCCGGCGAACGGCCCGAAATAATCGCCCTTCGCGCGCCGCGCGCCGCGATGAAGCTGGACGCGGGGAAAGGCATGATCGGCGCGCAGCAGGATGAAGGGGAAGCTTTTGTCGTCGCGCAGCAGGACGTTGTAGGGCGGGCGGAACCGCTTGATGAACTGCGCCTCCAGCAGCAGCGCCTCCGCCTCGCTGTTGGTGGTGACGATCGTCATGCCGCGAGTCTGCGCGACCATTCGCTGAAGCCGCCTCGGCAGGCGGGCCACCTGCGTATAGTTCGTCACCCGCGCCTTCAGCGCGCGCGCCTTGCCGACATAGAGCACGTCGCCCTTCGCATCGGTCATGCGATAGACGCCGGGCCGCGCGGGCAGCGTCGCCAGCACGTTGCGGATCGCGGCCACGCCGGTGTCGAGATCGGGCTTGTCCGTCCCGCGCACGGTGTAGACGGATTTCTCCTCGTTGAAGCGGTCGGGTGTGTCGGTCGCGTCGGTCACGGGAAGGGATTTAGGATGTGGCGCGCGGCTGCGCCAGCGGCGGAAGGGCGGGCGTCCATCTTTCCGTCCGCCCCGGCCGGTGGCATCCTGTCCCGCCGTTGCGAGGAGGAAGCCGGCCATGCCCACGCCCGACGATTTCCGGCGGATCGCGCTGTCCTTTCCGGGTGTGGAGGAGCGCGCGCACATGGGCCATCCCGATTTCCGCGTGGGCGGACGGATATTCGCGACGCTGGGCTCGCCCGACGAGGCCTGGGGGATGGCGCAGCTCCTGCCCGGGCAGCAGGAGAATTACGTGGCGATGGCGCCCGATGCCTTCGTCCCCGCGCCGGGCGCGTGGGGGCGCGGCGGCAGCACGCGGATCAGGCTCGACCGCGTGGAGGCGGACATGCTGGAAGCGGCTCTCGCGGCGGCGTGGGCGCGGCGGGCGCCGGCTTCGAAGTGAGAGCGGCCCTCCAATGAGAATGCCGCCCGTGCGCGGAGCAGGGGCGGCATCATCCATGTTCGCAAAAGCGGGTGGGCCGAAGCTACCCGTCCCGCCGGAGATGCCCGGCGGGGAGGGGAGGGTCAGTTCAGCCGGGTGCCCGCGCCCAGCCCGGCGATCGTCTGGTCGACGAGCGCCTTGTCGGCCGACGCATCGTGGCGCTCGCCGATCAGCGTGGCGGCGGCGGCGGCGGCGGCGGCGGCGGCCCTTGCGCGGACCTCGGCGACCGCCGCGCGCTCGGCGGCGGCGATCTTGTCCTCCGCCATCCGGCCGCGACGCTCGATCAGCGCGGTCGCATCGGCGCGCGCCTGCGTGACGATCTCCCCGGCCTCCTCATGGGCATGGGCGAGGATAGCCCTGGCCTCGTCGGCGGCCGCCGCGGCCTTCGCCTGATATTCGGCCTTGAGCGCCTCGGCCTCGGCGCGCAGCCTGGATGCCTCGTCGAGTTGCTCGCGGATTTCCGCGATCTTCTTGTCCAGCGCGCGGCCGATGACGGCGGGCACCTTCTTCCAGATCATGATCGCGACGACGACCAGCATCGCCAGCGCCACCCAGCCGGGCGGGGTAAGGCCGAACGCGCTTTCCTCGACATGCTCGGCGTGGCCGCCGGGCGCCCCGGTCGATGCCGTCATATGAACCGCTTCAGCCATGTGCGATCACCGTTTTCACCGCCCGCGCCGCATCGGCGGGGTCCACGCGGGCGCCCGAGACGCGCGCGACGATATCCTGAGCCGCCTCGGCCGCGACCGCCTCGATCCCGGCCATCGCCTCGGCGCGGGCCGTCGCCAGCCGGGCTTCCGCCGCGGCCGCCTTTTCGGCGATCCCGGCATCGGCGGCCTTGACGCGCGCTTCCGCATCGGCGGTCGCGCGGGCCCTGGCGTCCCGCGTCTCGCGGATCGCCTCGGCGCGGGCGGCCTCCATGCGGGTGCGATAGGCTTCCTCGGTCGCGTCCGCCGCCGCGCGGGCGGCCTCGGCGGCGGCGAGGTCGCTCGCGATCCTGCTGTCGCGCTGCTCGACCGTGGCTGAGATCTTCGGCAGCATCGCCTTGCCGATCCCGAAATAGATCAGCGAGAAGACGATCAGCAGCCAGAATAATTGTGAGGCGTAGATGTCGCCGATCTGGGATATCTGGGGCATCGGGCTTTCCGCTAAATGCACGTAGCCGCCCGCGCCCGTGCCGTCCCGGAAGGGAAAGCGCGGGCGCGGGCGGCGAAAATCAGACGACGAAGAGCAGCAGGATCGCGACGACGAACGCGATCAGGCCGAGCAGTTCGGCGCCCGCGAAGCCGATGAACAGGCGGCCCTGCTGGCCGTCGGCGGCACCCGGATTGCGCAGCGCGCCCTCAAGGAACGAGCCGAACACATTGCCCACGCCGAGGGCGGCGAGGCCGATGCCGATCGCCGCGATGCCGGCGCCGATATATTTGGCGGAAACAGGATCCATCTTTTCTAACTCCCTAGCGAAATCAAAAGGTTGATCAGTGAAGATTGACGGCGTCGTTGATGTAGAGCGACGTCAGCAAAGCGAACACATAGGCCTGGATGGCGCATACCAGCAGCTCCAGAGCGCTGACGCCGACGATCATCACGAAGCTCAGGAAGCTCACCACCGGGCCGATCGCGCCGCCGCTGTTGAGGCCGCTGACGACGAAGCTGCCGAACACCTCGAGCAGGATATGGCCGGCGGTCATCGCGACGAACAGTCGCAGGCCGAGGCTGAACGGGCGCACCATGAACGAGATGAACTCGACGGGCACGATCAGCGGCATCAGCCACCAGGGCGCGCCGTGCGGCACGAACAGCGAGAAGAAATGCAGGCCGTGCCGCCAGAAGCCGACGGCGAGCACGATGCCGAACGAGAAGAAGGCGAGGACGGCGGTGACGGTGATGTGGCTCGTCACCGCGAAGGTGTGGAAGCCGGGGATGATCGCGAGCGGGAAGACGCCGACGAGGTTGGCGATCAGCAGGAACATGAACAGCGAGAACATGTAGGGCACGAAACGCCTGCCCTCGGGCCCGACGCTGGTGCGCATCATGTTGTCGACGAAGCCGACCATGCCCTCGACCGCGACCTGCCAGCGGCCGGGAACGAGCTGGCGCCGCATCCCGCCCAGCATGAACAGCCAGAGCAGCCCGAGCACGACGAACATGAACAGCGCCGAGTTGGTGAAGGTCAGGTCATAGCCGCCCACCGCCAGCCGATTGCTGATCGGCTGGACCAGGAACTGGTGCATCGGATCGATCTTGCCGGCTGCCACCTGTCTCGAACCCCCACTTGCTGCGCGTCGGGACTATGCCCGATGCGATATGCCTCGGTTACGCCACAGGCGCCCGGATCGCTCCGGACGCCCCGTCTCTTCACTTTGTCACGGGTATCCGGACCGCTCCGGACGCCCCTGCGCTTCACCTATGCCACGAGCGTCCGGATCACTCCGGACGCTCGCGCGAAATCTTGAATATGTTCCAGAAGGCCGCCGCTATCCCGAGGAACAGCAGGGCCAACAGGAGCCATGGCTTCGTGCCCAGAAGCCGATCGAGCCACCAGCCGATCAGGGCACCGCCGGCGGGACCCGCGATCAGCTCCGCCAGCACACGGCTGCCCTGCTTGTAGCCCTTGTCGGGCCCGCGCTGCACCGTGCCGGTCCGTGCCTTCTCCGCATCCGCCGCGCGCCTCAGCCGCTCGTCGAGCGAACCGAGTCGCGGGTCTTCCGCTTCGTTCGGGTCCTGCCCGGGTTCTCCCACCGCCATGTCGTCACTCCTCTCGTCCGGGTTCGTCCGAGCGCGCGACAGCCATGCCGACGAGCGATCCCGCCAAGGCGTGGTCCCTTTAGGAAGGGGGGGTCCCCAAGTCAACCGCGCGACTTGGGGAACGCGCCCGCGCCTGTTCGAGCCCCAGCACCCTGACGGCATTGTCCTTCAGGATACCGGGCATCACCTCGTCGCGGAAACCCGCCTCTTTCGCGTCCGCCATCCACTTATCGGGCGTGATGAGCGGAAAGTCGGACCCGAACAGCATCTTCCGGCGAAGCTGGGTATTGGCATATTGCACGATCTGCTTCGGGAAATAGCGCGGCGACCAGCCCGACAGGTCGATGAACACATTCTCCTTGTGCAGCGCCATGGAGAGCGATTCGTCGGTCCACGGCCAGCTCGGATGGGCCAGGATGATCTTCATGTCCGGGAAGTCGACCGCGACGTCGTCCACCAGGATGGGCTGGCCCCATTTCAGCCGGATGCCGCCGCCGCCCTTCATCCCCGTGCCCATGCCCGAATGGCCGGTATGGAAGATGGCGGGCAGGCCATGTTCCGCGATCACCTCGTAGAGCGGCCAGCACATCCGGTCGCGCGGATCGAAATCCTGCATCGGCGGATGGAATTTGAAGCCCCTGATCCCGTGCTCGGCGATCAGGCGGCGCGCCTCGATCGCGCCCAGCCGGCCCTTGTGCGGATCGATCGAGGCGAAGGGGATCATGATGTCGGCGTTGTCGCGCGCGAAATCGGCGATCTCCTCGTTGGAGATGCGCTTGATCCCGCGCCCGGATTCCATGTCCACGGTGAACATCACGAAGGCGATGTTGCGCTCGCGATAATAAGCGATCGTCTCGGGGATGGTCGGGCGCCTGCGATCGGCCTTGAAATAGGTGGACGCGGCGTCGAAGAATTCGCCCATGATCGGGTCTTCGGGCTCGCGGCAGCTCACCTCGGCGTGGGTGTGGATGTCGATCGCGACGATTTTCTCAAGATCCATGGACGAACGCCTCCTCATCGCCGGCGGCGATAGGCGCGGCCGCCGCGGCGGGCAACGTCGCCCGCCGTCGAGTGCGGGAACGGCGGATATCCGGTTCGCTCTGCGGATATCCGATCCGTCCGGCGCGCTTCCTCAGCCGCAGACCGGGGGCAGGGCGATCGGCTCGGCGCCCTTGATGCGCCACGCGCCGTCGTTCAGGCGATAGGACTGGCCCGTTCCCACGCGGCGCAGCGTCTGGCAGCCGATCGTCGCCGCCCAGTCGCCCAGCGCGACGCCGTGCTTCGCCGCCTGTTCGGTATAGGCCGCGCGGCGCTTGATGTTGAGCGCTTCCATCTGCGCCCTGATGTCGGGCGAGACGGCCCTGGCCGCGCCGAGATAGCCGTCGGC
>Ga0182749_1000427_pt1 | contig 40183 bp, 39 predicted proteins | sample eDN3rd37CKraftMG_FD_128875 | JGI IMG/M metagenome (GOLD analysis project Ga0182749, IMG submission 128875) | Enriched Miracle-Growth compost microbial communities from Emeryville, California, USA - eDNA 3rd pass 37_C Kraft MG (version 2) (version 2) ...
CGAAACGCTCGGCCCCGATCTTCGTCAGCGCCGCCGTCAGCGTCGTCTTGCCGTGGTCCACGTGACCGATCGTGCCCACGTTCACGTGCGGCTTGGTGCGTTCGAACTTTCCCTTTGCCATGAGCGTCAAACCCCGATGGAGTCAATGAATTAGGAAGGAAACCCGGCCGGCCGGACCCGACCGGTAACCGCGGCAGCCGCGCGAGGTGGTGCTCATGACTGGAATCGAACCAGCGACCTCTTCCTTACCAAGGAAGTGCTCTACCGACTGAGCTACATGAGCGTGTACTTCAGCCATCCTCCGTGACGGCGAAGATCAGACCAGCCTCCATGCCGGACTTCTCAAAAAAGCCGAGGCACCCGGCCGGCCCGATGGAACCCCGACCCGGCGCCGTTCGCTTGCCCGACGAAAGCAGCAATGGAGCGGGAGACGGGAATCGAACCCGCACCATCAGCTTGGAAGGCTGAGGTTCTACCATTGAACTACTCCCGCCCGGCGCGGAACTCGTACTGGTGGAGGGAGGTGGATTCGAACCACCGAAGGCGTAAGCCAGCAGATTTACAGTCTGCCCCCGTTGGCCGCTTGGGTATCCCTCCAACAAAGAACGGCTATTGTGTGGATCGCCCCGGGAACTGTCAACACCCGAGGGCGCGGGAACGGGCCGCGCGGGCCGCGGGAATCCGCCGTTCAGGCCTGCTCCGGCAACTGCTCCGGCGCGTGCGCCTCGACCAGCTGTTCCATGCCCTTGGACAGCTCCAGCAGGCGCTTGGCCTGCGCCTGCAGGCGGCGCTCGGCCTCGGTGCGCGGCTCCCAGTGCGGCACCGGGGTCGGCTTGCCGTCCGGCGCGTCCAGCGCCACGAACACCATCGCACAGCTGGTGGCCAGGCGCCGCTCGCCGCTGCGCAGGTCGCTGGCCGTGACATCCACCGCCAGGTGCATGCTGGAGGTGCCGGTGTGGATCAGCCGCGCGTGCACGGCGACCAGGTCGCCGATCAGGATCGGCTTGACGAACTGGATGCCGCTGACCGACACGGTGACGCAGTACGCGCCGCTCCAGCCCACCGCGCAGGCGTAGCCGGCCTGGTCGATCCACTTCATCACCATGCCGCCGTGCACCTTGCCGCCGAAGTTGACGTCGGTGGGCTGGGCGAGGAAGCGGAAGGTGACCTCGTGCTGCTGGCCTGGCATGGACGGGCTCCGGACGGCTGGCGGGCGGCCATTATGCCTGCCGCCGGCCGTCCTGCCGCCCGCGGGCGCCGCGCTCCGTCACGGCGACGCCGGCGAATGGGGCACGCCCGGCCCAGGGAGACGGTGCCGGCAGCGCGAGCCCATCGCCGCCGAGATGGTCACGTGCGGCACGCCGTCGGCGCCGATCCAGCCGCGGTACATGCCCCGGGTGCCGAACGGCATCGCCACCTCGCCGTCGGCGCCCGGCACGATGGCGCCGCCATCGCCGCCCAGGCCCGGGATCTCGTCCTGGATCACCGCGCGGCCGGCCTCCGCGGCGGACTGGCCGAGCATCGCCATGCGCAGGCAGACGTTCGGCGGCAGCGCGCCCTGAGCGCCTGTTCAAGACCTTCCGGGGAAGAGCGCCGGGAAGGCGGCCGGCGGGATGAGCGGCCTCGCGTCAGGCCGCTCCCACAGGGAGCCTCGCCAGCCTGGTGGGAGCGGCCTCCGGCCGCGATGCCCGGGCCCCCGTCCCGCTCCCGCCAGGCCGCACCGTCGCGGAGCGGCATCCACTCTCGCTCTTCCCTGCCCCGCGCGCGGACGGTTCCCGGCGGGGTACGGGAAGAGCGTGAATTGACCCCCAGGCCCTTACTCCTCGACGCCGATCTGGATCTCGATGCGGTTGTCCGGCGACTGCGGCCCCCGCCACACGTGGTAGACCTCGCGGCTCTCGCCAAGGGTCCGCAGCCCGGCCGCGGCGATGGCGGCCAGCAGCGGCTGATAACCGCGGGCGAACAGTTCGGCGAGCGGGCCTTCATGCACCAGGCAGGCGCATCGCAGGCGCGGCAGCCGCTGCGCCCCGTCGCCGGCCACCGGCAGGCAGAAGACCATCCCGAATTCGCTGTGCGCATCCTGGGGCATGTGCCGCGCCCGGAAGATCGGCGGCCCGGCGATCCCGAGGCCGCGCGCCTTGGCCTCGGCATGCAGCTCGGCATAGGCGGGCGCCGCGCGCGCCCCGACCTGCGCGACCGTCAGGCGCTCGTGCCGTTGCAGCACGGCGATCGGCTCGATGATCCGGATGTGCATGTCGTCCCCTCCTTGGCGATGGCGGCGGAGAGGCCCTGGTCCTGGTCTCCCCGACGCAGTTTCATGAAACGCGACGAAAGCGGCGGCCCAGGCTCAGACGTTGAACAGGAAGTGCAGCACGTCGCCGTCCTTGACGACGTAGTCCTTGCCTTCCTTGCGCAGCCGGCCCGCCGCGGCGGCGCCGGCCTCGCCCTTGTACTGGATGAAGTCCTCGTAGGAGACCGTCTCGGCGCGGATGAAGCCGCGCTCGAAGTCGCTGTGGATCACGCCCGCCGCCTGCGGCGCGGTGGAGCCGCGCTTGACCGTCCAGGCGCGCACCTCCTTCACGCCGGCGGTGAAGTAGGTCTGCAGGTCGAGCAGCTTGTACGCCGCGCGGATCACGCGGTTGAGGCCGGGCTCCTCGAGGCCGAGGTCCTTGAGGAACTCGTCGCGGTCGGCCTCGTCCAGCTGCGACAGCTCCTCCTCGATCGCCGCGCACACCGGCACCACCTCGGCGCCCTCGGCGGCGGCGCGCGCCCTCACTGCGTCCAGGTGCGGGTTGTTCTCGAAGCCGTCCTCCTTGACGTTGGCGATGTACATCAAGGGCTTCAGGGTGAGCAGGAACAGGTCGCGCACCAGCGCGCGCTCCTCCGCGTCCAGGCCCGCGCTGCGCGCCGAGCGGCCCTCGTTGAGCACGGCGGCGAGCTTCTGCAGCACCGGCTTCTTCGCCAGCGCCTCCTTGTCGTTGGCCTTGGCGGCGCGCTCGGCGCGGTTGAGCGCCTTCTCCACCGACTCGAGATCCGCCAGCGCGAGCTCGGTGTCGATGGTCTCGATGTCGGCGACCGGGTCGACCTTGCCGGCCACGTGCACGATGTCGCCGTGCTCGAAGCAGCGCACCACGTGGGCGATCGCGTCCACCTCGCGGATGTGCGCCAGGAACTTGTTGCCCAGGCCCTCGCCCTTCGACGCGCCCGCCACCAGGCCGGCGATGTCGACGAACTCCACCGCGGTGGGCACCACCTTCTGCGGCTTGACGATCTCGGCCAGCGCGTCCAGCCGCGGGTCGGGCACCGGCACCACGCCCACGTTGGGCTCGATGGTGCAGAACGGGAAGTTGGCCGCGGCGATGCCGGCGCGGGTCAAGGCGTTGAACAGGGTGGACTTGCCGACGTTGGGCAGGCCGACGATGCCGCATTTGATGCCCATGGTGGAACTCCGGGGAACGGGGAATGGAATGGGGAACGGGGAACGTGTGGATCAGGTCAGGTGGAACGATGCGGCTCTTGCCGGGCGCATCACGTTCCCCGTTCCCCGTTCCCCGTTCCCGCCGTATGCAGCCACTGCATCGCCTTGTCGAACTGCCCGTCCACCGCCAGCGGCAGCACGTCCAGGGCGCGGGCGATGCCGCCGAGGATGGCGTCCTCGTCCTGCGCCGAGGGCCGGCCGAGCACCCACGGCGTCACCTTGTCCTTGTGGCCGGGATGGCCGATGCCGATGCGCAGCCGGTGGTAGCGGCCGTGGCCGAGGTGCGCGGCGATGTCGCGCAGGCCGTTCTGGCCGCCGTGGCCGCCGTCGAACTTCAGCCGCACCGTGCCGGGGGGCAGGTCCAGGTCGTCGTGGGCGACCAGGCATTCCTCCGGCGCGATCCTGTAGTAGCGCAGCGCCGAGGCCACCGCGAGGCCGCTCTTGTTCATGAAGGTGGCCGGCTTGAGCAGCCACACCGGCGAGCCGCCCACGCGCGCCTTGCAGGCCTCGCCGTGCAGCTTGCCGTCGAAGCCCCAGCGCTCGCCCTGCGCCGACGCCAGGGCGTCCACAAACCAGAACCCGGCGTTGTGCCGGGTTCGGAGGTACTCGGCGCCGGGATTGCCCAGGCCGACGATGAGCTTGAGTCCTGCCATGCAGCGGCGGGCCGGCGTCCCGCGCCCGGGCGGGCGCGGGACGCGAGCGGCTTACTTCTTCTCGGCCGGCTTGGCTTCGCCCTCGGCGGGGGCGCCCTCGGCGGCGGCCGGGGTCTCCTCGACCTCTTCCTTCACCGCGTTGGCGGTCACCACGGCGATGTCGTGGTCGGCGCCCAGGTGCAGCGCCGGGATCTCCACGCCCTTGGGCAGCTTGACCTGCGACAGGTGGATGATGTCGCCGGGCTTGAGGTCGGCCAGGTCCAGCTCGATGAACTCGGGCAGGTCCTTCGGCAGGCAGGAGACTTCCACCTCGGTCAGGTTGTGCGAGATCACCACGCCGGAGGTCTTGCCGGCCGGCGAGCTCTCCTGGTTGAGGAAGTGCAGCGGCACGTTGACGCGGATGGCGTGGTTCTCGTCGATGCGCAGGAAGTCCATGTGCAGCATCTGCTGCTTGTACGGATGCTTCTGCCAGTCGCGCACCAGCACCTTCTGCACCTTGCCGTCGACGTTGAGGTCGAGCACGGAGGAGAAGAACCACTCGTGCTTGGCGGCGAGCAGCACGGTGTTGTGCTCGATCTGGATGTTCTGCGGCGGCTGGCCGGCGCCGTAGACGACGGCGGGCACGTAGGCCGCGCGACGCAGGCGGCGGCTCGCACCTTTCCCCGCGTCCTTGCGGACTTCGGCCTTGATTTCATGGGTCTGGGACATTGGGGTACTACCTTGGTTTGATGACTCCGCCTTGCGGCGGAGGGGCGACTCTCCCGCGACCAGGAGAGCCGGTGGTTGGGAACGGGGAGCGGGGCACGGGAACCAAAGCAGGCTTGCGCCAGGCTTCGCGTTCCCCGTTCCCCGCTCCCCGTGCCCCGATCTCAATCCACGTACAGCGAGCTCACCGACTCGCCGAAGGCGATGCGGCGGATCGTCTCGGCCAGCAGCTCGGCCACCGACAGCTGGCGGATCTTCGCGCACGCCTGCGCCTCGGGGCGCAGCGGCAGCGTGTTGGTGACCACCAGCTGGTCCAGCTGCGAGTTCTCGATGTTGCCGATCGCCGCGCCCGACAGCACCGGGTGCACGCAGTAGGCCACCACCTTGCGCGCACCGCGCTCCTTCAGCGCCGCGGCCGCCGCGCACAGCGTGCCGGCAGTGTCGACGATGTCGTCCACCAGCACGCAGGTCTTGCCGTCCACCTCGCCGATGATGTTCATCACCGTGGCGACGTTGGCGCGCGGGCGGCGCTTGTCGATGATCGCCAGGTCGGCGTCGTCCAGCCGCTTGGCGATGGCGCGCGCGCGCACCACGCCGCCCACGTCCGGGCTCACCACGATCAGGTCGTCCATCGAGTGGTTGCGCCAGATGTCCGCCAGCAGCAGCGGCGAGGCGTAGACGTTGTCCACCGGGATGTCGAAGAAGCCCTGGATCTGGTCCGCGTGCAGGTCCACCGTGAGCACGCGGTCCACGCCGACGGTGCCGATCAGCTTGGCCACCATCTTCGCCGTGATCGGCACGCGCGCCGAGCGCGGACGGCGGTCCTGGCGGGCGTAGCCGAAGTACGGGATCACCGCGGTGACGCTGGCCGCCGAGGCGCGCTTGAGCGCGTCCACCAGGGTCAGCAGCTCCACCAGGTTCTCCGCGCTCGGCGCGCCGGTGGGCTGGATCAAAAACACTTCCTGGCGGCGCACGTTCTCCTCGATCTCGACCTGCGCCTCGCCGTCGCTGAACCTGCCGACCAGCGCCTTGCCCAGCGGCACGCCCAGCCGGTGGGCGACCTCCTCGGCCAGCGCGCGGTGGGCATTGCCGGTGAAGAGCATCGGGGTGGACGTGTCCACGGTGTGTTCCTCTAGACCCAGAGTGCGGTTGGATGGTGGCTGGGGCGGCAGGATTCGAACCTGCGCATGCGGGAATCAAAATCCCGTGCCTTAACCAGCTTGGCGACGCCCCACCGTTTCAATGCGCGAGCCGCGACGTGCCGCGCGGCTCCCGCCCGCCCGCGCAGCGCTCCGGAAACTAGCGCTGCGCCGGCGTCGATGCGTTCCCGGCCGCCCCGCGGTGCCGGGCCAGGGCCCGCCGCAGGGGCGACGTGTCCACGCCCGGCGCGACATGCGCGGCGAAGGCCGCCGGACACTGCCGCGCCACCCGCCGCGCCTGACCGCGCGAGGCCGTTTCGAGGAACACGCAGCCGCCGCTGCCGGACAACCGCGCCCGGCCGAATCCCCCCAGCCAGTCCAGCGCGGCCGCCACCTCGGGGTAGCGCGCCCGCACGACCGGCTCGAAGGCATTTTCGGCCGCCTCGCCCGAAACAAAGGACGGAATTGTCGCCGGCGCGGCATTTCGTGTCAATTCAGGCGCTTGAAACAGGCCCGCAGTGGGCACGTGCGCGCGCGGGTCGAGCACCACGTACCAGCGCCGCGGCAGCGCCAGCGGCGTCAGCCGCTCCCCCACGCCCTCGGCCCAGGCCGAGCGGCCGCGCACGAACACCGGCACGTCGGCGCCCAGGCGCCGGCCCAGCCCGGCCAGCGCGTCCTCGTCCAGCCCGCAGCCCCACAGGTGGTTGAGCGCCACCAGCGCCGTGGCCGCGTCCGAGCTGCCGCCGCCCAGGCCGCCGCCCATCGGGATGCGCTTGTCGATGCCGATGTCCGCGCCGGCCCCGACGCCGGCGTGCTCGCGCAGCAGCCGCGCGGCGCGCACCGCCAGGTCGTCGTCGGCCGGCACGCCGGGCGCCCCGCCCACGCGGCGGATCTCGCCGTCGCCGCGCACGCGCAGGCGCAGCTCGTCGCCCCAGTCGAGCAGGCGGAACACCGTCTGCAGCTCGTGGTAGCCGTCCGGCCGGCGGCCGGTGATGCGCAGGAACAGGTTGAGCTTGGCCGGCGCCGGCCAGGCGGTCCAGTCGCCCGGCGCGGCCGGTTCCAGCGGGCGCGACATGAACACGCGCAGCCGGTCGGGGAAGCCGTGGGCGCGGTCGTGCGCCAGCAGCGCGGCGTAGGCCGGCGCGTGCTTGTCCATCGGCCGGAAGCCGTGCCTGGCGTAGAACGGCGCGTTCCAGGGCACGTCGGCCAGGGTGCCGAGGTCGACCCGGCGGTAGCCGGCCGCGCGCGCCCAGGCACAGGCGTGCTCCAGCAGCGCGGCGCCGATGCCGCGGCGGCCGTGGCGCGGCAGCACGTCGATCTCGGCGACGGCGACGGCGTCCCCGCCGGCCTCGTCGTCCAGCCAGACGAAGCCCACCGGCGCGCCCGCCTCGCCCAGCGCCACCCACACCAGGCCGCGCGCGATGGCGGCCTCGAGCTGGTCGGGCGGCAGGCTGGCCGCCTCGTAGGCCGGCCAGGCCGGATGGCCGCGGAACAGCTGCACCGCCGCGCGCTCGATCGCGCACAGGGCGTCCACCTGCGCCGGCACGGCGCGCTCGATATGGAACGGCGGGCTCATCCGGCAATCATCGCGGCGCGCCGGCGTCGAGCCGGAACGACTGGATCGACAGCTTCACCTTGTACGGCGGCCGCGAGGCGAACACCGTGCTCGGCAGCGGCGGCTGGCGCGCCTCGTCCCAGGCGCGGTATTCCACCGCCCAGCCGTCCTGCTCCAGCAGCGAGGGCAGGCGGTTGGCGCCGAAGCTGAGCTCGGCGGGGCCGGCGTCCGCGCGCAGGCCGAGCACCCAGGCGCGCAGCTCGCGCAGCGGCACGTCCCAGCCCAGCGCGCGGCGCATCAGCGACTCGGCGTCGGGCCCGCGCAGCGGACCGCCCTCCACGCCCTCCAGCAGCGCGCCGCCGGGGCCGCCGGTGAGGCGGAAGCTCTTGCCGGTGACCGGCGCGCGCAGCTCGAAGGCGTAGCGCTCGCCGTCCTGGGTCCAGCTCAGGCTGCCGCTGCCGCCGTCCTGGCCGTTGGAGACGGCCAGCCGGCCTTCCAGCGCCCAGTGGTCGACGCCGCCCAGCGCCTGCTCGCGGACGCGCTGGGCGTCGAGCAGGGCGGCGTCGCCCTTCATGCGCACCGCGGGCGCGGCGCAGCCGGCCAGCAGCAGCGCCGCCGCGGCACAACAGAGGATTCGCTTCATGGCTTCAGGCGCTTGAGGGTGGCTTGCAGGTTGCCGTTGTGCGGGTCGAGGCGGCGCACCTGGTCGAAGATCCTCTCGGCGTCCTCGCGCCGGCCGAGCTTCCACAGCACCTCGCCCAGGTGCACGCCGACGTCGGCGTCCTTGCGCGCCGCCCAGGCGCCGCGCAGCACCTGCGCGGCCTGGTCCAGGTGGCCCAGCCGGTACTGCAGCCAGCCCCACGAGTCGGCGATCGCCGGGTCGTCCGGCTTGGCCGCGCGGGCGACCTCGATCAGCCGCTCGGCCTCCGGCAGGTCGCGGTTGGCGTCGGCCAGGGTGTAGCCGAGCGCGTTGCTGGCGTCGGCGTCGTTGGGACGGATCTGCAGCAGGCGGCGGAAGTCGGCCACCGCCGGGTCGATCCTGCCGGCCTCGGCGTAGGCCAGGCCGCGGCCGTAGAGCAGGCCCGGGTCGTCCGGCATCACCTGCAGCGCGCGGCCGTAGGCGTCCGCGGCCTGCGCGTAGCGCTGCTCCTGCATGTACAGCTCGGCGTCCGCCTCGTAGGCGCGGCGCAGCTGCGCCGGCTGGTCGAGGTAGCCGGTCTGCAGCTGCTCCAGCAGCGCGTGGGCGTCGGCGCGCTTGCCCTGCTGGAACAGCAGCACCGCGCTGCGCAGGTCGGCGTCGAAGGCGTGCTCGTCGTCGTCGCCGACCTGGTCGTACCAGCCCAGCGCCTCGCCGCGCCGGCCGAGCATCTCGGCCAGCTGGCCGAGCAGGTAGGCGCTGCCGCTGCGCACCTCGTCCGGCGCCTGCTGCAATTGCTGGTAGAGCCGGGCGATGGCCGCCTTGTCGTTGGCCTTGGCCGCCAGCGCGGCGCGCAGCGCGTAGGTGTCGGCGTCCTGCGGGCCGCGGTCGAGCAGGCGCGCGGCCGCCGCGTAGTCGCCGCCCTGGCTGAGCAGGCCGGCGTAGGCCAGCCGCAGCTGCGCGTTGTCCGGGTTCCTGGCCAGCGCCTGCTGCAGCAGCGCCTTGGCGCCGGCGTGGTCGCCGGCCTTGTACTTGAGCTGCGCGGCCCAGGCGTAGGTCTCCGGGCCGTGGAAGCGGCGCACCGCGGCGTCGGCGATCCGCAGCGCGTAGGCCGGGCGGCCGAGCTTGTCGCCCATCTCGCTCATCGCCAGCCAGGCCTGCGGGTCGGCCGGCAGGCGCTCGGGCGTGGCCAGCGCCTCCAGCAGCTGCGCCGCCTGCGCCTGGTCGCGCGCGCCGAGCAGCACGCGACCGAACTGCCGCCAGGCGTCCTTGTCGCCGGTGCCGACCAGCAGTTCGAGCTGCCGCCGGGCGCCGGCGGTGTCGCCCTGGTCGAGCGCCAGCTGCGCGCGCACCTGCGCCAGCTGCGCCGGGGTGGCGCCGAGCGCCTGCCAGCGCGCGATCGCGCGCTGCGCGGCGACGGCGTCGTGCACGGCGATGGCGAGGCCGGCGGCGCGCTCGGCCACCCGCGGGTCGTCGGAGAGCGCCATCGCGCGGCCGTAGTGCGCCGCGGCGGTCTTCAGGTCGGTATGGGTGAGCGCCATCTCGCCCGCCATCAGCTGGGCGACCAGGTCGTGCTCGGCGTCCGGGGTGGCCACGGTCAGCCGGTCCAGCGGCTGCGCGGCGACGGCGGCCCTGGCGGCCGCCGCCGGCCGCTGGCCCGGCGCCGAGGCGCAGGCCGCCAGCCCCAGCGCGAGCGCGCCGCAGGCTGCAAATTGCCGCAGTTGCTTGAACTTGGGATGCCCGCTCAGCACACTATTCTCCGTTGCCCGCCTTGTGTCGCGGCCCCATTTTCCGCCGGCGCCATGCCGCAAGCCTAGCCTACGCCGCCGGATGCCCGCCGTCTCGCCAACGACAACGCCATGCCGCTGATCGCCCTCGGGCTCAATCACCTCACCGCGCCGGTCGGCCTGCGCGAGCAGGTGGCGTTCGACGCGGACGCCGCCGGCGCCGCGCTGCGCGCGCTGCGCGGCGAGCCGGGCGTGGAGGAGGCGCTGATCCTGTCCACCTGCAACCGCACCGAGCTGTACGTCGGCGTGGCGGCGGGCGCCGAGGACGTGCCGCTGGACTGGCTCGGCCGCCACCACCGTCTGACTCCGGGCAAGCTCGACGAGTTCCTCTACCGCCACGACGAGGACGCCGCGGTGCGGCACATGTTCCGCGTCGCCACCGGGCTGGACTCGATGGTGCTGGGCGAGCCGCAGATCCTCGGCCAGGTGAAGGACGCCTACCAGATCGCGCGCGAGGCGCAGGCGCTGGGCGCGCCGCTGGACCGCCTGCTGCAGCACACCTTCGCGGTGGCCAAGCGGGTGCGCACCGACACCCGCATCGGCGCGCACACCGTCTCGGTGGCGTTCACCGCGGTGCGGCTGGCCGAGCAGGTGTTCACCGACCTCAAGCAGGCCTGCGTGCTGCTGGTCGGCGCCGGCGACACCATCGAGCTGGCCGCGCGGCACCTGGCCGACAAGCAGGTGCGTCGGCTGATCGTGGCCAACCGCACGCTGGAGAACGCGCAGGAGCTGGCCGGCCGCCACGGTGGCTACGCGATCGCCCTGCACGACCTGCCGCAGCACCTGGCCGAGGCCGACATCGTGATCTCCTCCACCGCCTCGCGCACCCCGGTGGTGACCCGCGCGATGGTGGAGAAGGCGATCGCCACGCGGCGGCGCCGGCCGATGTTCATGGTCGACATCGCCGTGCCGCGCGACATCGAGCCCGGGGTGGGCACGCTGGACGACGTGTTCCTGTACGGCATCGACGACCTCAGACAGGTGATCGACGACAACCGCCGCTCGCGCGAGGCGGCCGCGCGCGAGGCCGAGGCGATCATCGACCTGCAGGTGGAGCGCTACATGGCCTGGCGCCGCGCGCTCACCCTGCGCAACCCGGTGGTGGACCTGCGCCAGCACGCCGAGCAGTACCGCGACGAGGTGCTGGCCAAGGCGCAGGCGATGCTGGCGCGCGGCAAGTCGCCGGACGAGGCGCTGGCCTTCCTCGCCAACACGCTGACCAACAAGCTGCTGCACCACCCCAGCGCGCGCCTGCGCGAGGCGGCGCTGGCCGGCGACCTGGAGCTGCTGCACGCGGCCGGGCGCCTGTACGGCAGGCCGGAAGAGCCGGAAGTGCGCGAGGAGTAGCGAGGATCGAGCCAAAGCCCGGGGTCCCGCCTCCGCCCACCCGCTCCTCTCCACTCCCCACTCGCGCCTCGCCCTCATGACCCCCTCGATCCGCCGCAAGCTCGAAGCCCTGTCCGAACGCCACGAGGAGCTCGGCCGCCTGCTCGCCGAGCCCGAGGTGCTGGCCGACGGCCAGCGCTTCCGCGAGCTGTCGCGCGAGTACGCGCAGCTGGAGCCGGTGGCCGCCGCGCTGCGCGAGCACGAGCGCGCCGCGCGCGAGCTGGCCGAGACGCGGGCGATGCTGGCCGACCCGGAGCTGCGCGAGATGGCGGCCGACGACGTGGCCCGGCTGGAGGCGCGGCTGGCCGAGCTGGACGGCGAGCTGCAGCTCCTGCTGCTGCCGAAGGACCCGCGCGACGAGGCCAACCTGTTCCTGGAGGTGCGCGCCGGCACCGGCGGCGACGAGGCGGCGATCTTCGCCGGCGACCTGTTCCGCATGTACGCGCGCTACGCCGAGCGCAGGCGCTGGCACGTGGAAGTGCTCTCCGAGAGCCCCGGCGAGCACGGCGGCTACAAGGAGATCGTCGCCCGCGTGGAGGGCAAGGGGGCCTACTCGCGCCTGAAGTTCGAGTCGGGCACGCACCGCGTGCAGCGCGTGCCGGAGACCGAGTCGCAGGGGCGCATCCACACCTCCGCCGCCACCGTGGCGATCCTGCCGGAGATGGACGAGATCGAGGACGTCGAGCTCAACCCGGCCGACCTCAGGATCGACACCTTCCGCGCCTCCGGCGCCGGCGGCCAGCACGTCAACAAGACCGACTCGGCGATCCGCATCACCCACCTGCCCTCCGGCATCGTGGTGGAGTGCCAGGACGAGCGCAGCCAGCACAAGAACCGCGCCCGCGCGATGAGCCTGCTGAAGGCGCGCCTGCTCGACGAGGCGCAGGGCAAGCAGGCCGCCGCGCAGGCGCAGGAGCGCCGCCTGCAGGTCGGCTCGGGCGACCGCAGCCAGCGCATCCGCACCTACAACTTCCCGCAGGGCCGGGTCACCGACCACCGCGTCAACCTCACCCTGTACCGCCTGCCCGAGATCATGCAGGGCGACCTGGACGAGCTGGTCGACACGCTCACCCGCGAGCACCAGGCCGACGAGCTGAAGTCGCTGGCCGGCCACGGCTGACAACGCCGCCGTCCCTGCGCTAGCGTGCCGCGATGAACCCGCCCCGCGACCCGCGCATCGACGCGCTCCTGCCGCAGGTCGCCGCACTGCTGCAGCGCGGCGCCTGGGCGGACGCCGCCGCCGCGGCGGAGCGCGCGCTGGCGCGGTACCCCGCGCACGCCGAGCTGCAGCGCCTGCACGGCCTGGCGCTGTGGCAGCTGGGCCGGCTGGCGGAAGCGCGCCTCGCGCTGCGCCACGCCGAGGCGCTGGCGCCGGGCAGCCTGGAGGTGCAGTGCAACCTCGCCGGCGTGGAGACCGACGGCGGCGACGCCGAGGCGGCGATCGCGCGCCTGCGCGCCGCGCTGCGCCGCGCGCCCGGCCACGCCGCCGTGCTGCTCGGCCTGGGCAACGCGCTGATGGCCGCCGCGCGCTTCGCGGAGGCGCGCGAGTCCTTCGCCACGGCCACCCACGGCGCGCCGACGCACCCGGGCCTGCGCCTCAACCTCGCCGCCGCCGAGCTGGAGCTCGGCCACCACGAGCAGGCGCTGCAGCACATCGGCGAGGCGCTGCAGCTGGAGCCCCGGCTGGCCGAGGCGCACGCGCTGCGCGGCCACGTGCTGCAGGCGATGGGACGCCACGCCGAGGCGGCGGAAAGCCACCTGCGCGCCGAGCGCGCGGCGCCGCGCGATCCCCGCCACGCCTTCCAGGCCGGGGTGGCGCTCGACGAGTGCGGCGAGCTCGAGCGCGCGGCCGAGGCCCATGCCCGCGCGCTGGAGCTCGCGCCGGACTTCCATGCCGCGCTGGCCCAGCTGGTGTTCGCCAAGCGCCGCCTGTACGACTGGCGCGGCCTCGACGCGCTCGGCGCGCGGCTGCGCGAGGCGGTGGCCGCGGACCAGGCCATCGTGCCGCCCTTCCCCTTCCTGGCCGAGGAAACCGACGCCGCGCTGCAGCTGCGCTGCGCGCGCGCGTTCGCCGCCGACGTCGACCGCCAGGCCGCGCCGCTGCGCCGCCGGCTGGCCTTCGCCGCCGCCGCGCCGGCCGCCACCGCGCCGATCCGCGTGGGCTTCGTCTCCAACGGCTTCAACGAGCATCCGATCGGCCGCCTGCTGGCGCCGCTGCTGGAAGCGCTGCGCGACGACGGCGCGCTGGAGCCGCACCTGTTCGCCACCGCCGCGGACGACGGCGGCGCGCTGCGTCGCCGGCTCGCCGCCGCGGCCGCGCTGCACGACGCGGCCGGGCTCGACGCGGCGGCGCAGGCGCGGCAGGTGCACGCGGCCGGCATCGAGGTGCTGTTCGACCTGCGCGGCTACGGCGCCGGCGCCAACGTGGGCCTGTTCGAGCTGCACCCGGCGCCGGTGCAGGTGAACTGGTTCGCCTACCCCGCCAGCTCCGGCGCGCCGTGGACCGACTACCTGCTGGCCGACGCGATGGTGCTGCCGCCGGTGCTGCGCGCGCACTTCAGCGAAAAGGTGCTGCGCCTGCCGCGCTGCTTCATGCCGGTGGCGGCGCTCGACGGCGTGGCCGCGCCGCCGCCGCGCGAAGCCTGCGGGCTGCCCGCGCACGGCGTGGTGTTCGCCAGCTTCGGCAACAGCTACAAGCTCACGCCGGACGGCTTCGCGCGCTTCATGCTGGTGCTGCAGGAGGTGCCCGACGGCGTGCTGTGGCTGCAGACGGCCGGCGCGGCGGCCGACGCGCGGCTGCGCGAGGCCGCCGCCGCGCTGGGCGTCGACCCGCGGCGGCTGGTGTTCCAGCCGCGCCTGCCGCAGCCGGACTACCTGGCGCGCTACGCGCACGTGGACCTGTTCCTCGACACCCTGCCCTACAACGCACACGCGCACGCCGCCGACGCGCTGGCGGCGGGCTGCCCGCTGCTCACCCGCGCCGGCGCCACCTTCACCGGCCGCGTGGCGGCCAGCCTGGTGCAGCACGCGGGACTGCCCGAGCTGGTCTGCGCCGACGAGGCGAGCTGGCTGGCGATGGCGGTGGAGCTGGGCCGCCAGCCCGGCACGCTGCGCGAACTGCGCGCGCTGCTGCGGCGACGCCACGGCGACGCCGGCCTGTTCGACACGCGCGGCTTCGCCGCGGATTTCCGCCGCGCGGTGCAGGCGATCGGCGCGCGCCACCGCATCGGCCGCCCGCCCGCCGACCTGGATTTCTGACCCCGGAGCCACGCCATGGCCAAGCCCAAGCCGCTGGAACAGCTGCAACTGGAACTGGTCCGCCTGCAGTACTGGCTGAAATGCACCGGCCAGCGCCTGCTGGTGATCTTCGAGGGCCGCGATGCGGCCGGCAAGGGCGGCACCATCAAGCGCATCACCGAGCCGCTGGACACGCGCGGCTACCGCATCGTGGCGCTGGACAAGCCCGACAGCCGCGAGGCGACGCAGTGGTACTTCCAGCGCTACGTGCCGCACCTGCCCGCGGCCGGCGAGTTCGTGCTGTTCGACCGCAGCTGGTACAACCGCGCGGTGGTGGAGCCGGCGATGGGCTTCTGCACCGAGGCGCAGTACCGCGCCTTCCTCGACGCCGTGCCCGCCTTCGAGAAGCTGCTGGTGGACGACGGCATCCTCCTGCTCAAGTACTGGCTCGCGGTGGACCAGAAGGAGCAGGAGCAACGCTTCGCCGAGCGCGCCCACGACCCGCTCAAGCGCTGGAAGCTCTCGCCGGTGGACCTGAAGGCGCGCACGAAGTACGCACAGATGGGCAAGCTGCGCGACACGATGATCGAGCGCACGCACACCGCCCACGCGCCATGGTTCGTGGTGGACTTCAACGACCAGAAGCGCGGCCGCCTCAACCTGATCCACCACCTGCTCGCGCAGCTGCCGTACCGCGAGCAGGACATCCCCGCGGTGGAGCTGCCCAGGCTGAAGGACAAGCCCAGGCGCGAGAAGGTCACCGCCAAGGCGCTGCGGGTGCCCGAGGTCTACTGAGGGCGCGACGCGGGGCCGGGCCGGCGCCGGCCCGCCGCGCGGATCAACGCGCAGCGCATCGGTGCGCGTCGCCACGCGATGCGCAATGCGCAACGTCCATCATTCAGGGCGTCATTCCCGCCCCAGCGGGAATCCATCCTGGCTCTTGCGCAGGCGTGAAAAGCAAATGGATTCCCGCTGGGGCGGGAATGACGGCCGGCGGGGGCGACGACCGGCAAGCGTGCGCGGTCGCGCCACGCGGCCGCCGCTCCCTGCCCGCCGTTCCTCAGCCGGTGCGGAAGCCGGCAAACTCGCGCGGCGGCAGCGCCTCGCGGCGCACCTCGTCCACCTGTGCCGCCGGCGGTCCCTGCCACAGCCAGCGCTCCAGCGCGTCCAGCGCCGCCGGCTCGCCGCTGGCGACCACCTCGACGCGGCCGTCGGGCAGGTTGCGCGCCTCGCCGGCCAGGCCCAGCGCGAGCGCCTGCTCGCGCGTGCTGGCGCGGTAGAACACGCCCTGCACGCGGCCGCCGACCAGGAAGCGCGCGGTGGCCATCACGGCAGCCCCGTCGCCGCGCCCAGCGTGGCCGCGGTCACCGGGCCGACGAGGCGCTTGGCCACGGTGCCGTCGGGCGCGATCAGGTAGGTGGTGGGCAGGCCGCGCGGCTCGTCGAAGTCCGGCGGCGGATGGTCCAGCGTCACCTGCGCGACCGGATAGGCCACCGGGTGCTGGGCGACGAAGGCCCTGATGTCGGCCGGGTCGGAGTCGTCGTAGGCCAGGCCGATCGCGGCGACCTTGTCCCTGTGCTTCTGCACGTAGGCGGAGATGTCCGGCATCTCCTTGATGCACGGCGCGCACCAGGTGGCCCAGAAGTTCACGATCACCCAGCGGCCGCGCTGCGCGGCCAGGTCGTAGGGCTTGCCGTCCAGCGTGGTGACCCTGAGCGCGGGCCGCGCCGGCATCGCGGCATGGAGCGGCAGGGCGCACAGCAGCGCCAGCGCGAGGGCGGCGAGGCGGCGATGGAATGTCATGGGGCGGAATCCTGGGGAACGTCGGGGGCGAAGACCGGAGGATAGGCCTGGTCCAGCCGCGTGCCCAGCGCGGCGGACAGCGTCGCGGCGGTTTCCTCCAGCAGCGCGAGCAGGCTGGGCGGCAGCTCGATGCCGAGCGCGCGCGCCTTCTCGGCCGGCTGCAGCGGCAGGCGGTAGTGGGTGTGGCCGTAGACGCGCAGCAGGTCGGTGCTGTCCAGGCTGCGGCACAGCAGCCAGCCGCCGGACTCGCCGCGCCGGATCAGCTCGGCGCGCTGCAGGTCTTCGAAATAGGCCGCGACCAGCGCGCTGCGCAGGTAGGGCTCGCGCGCGCGCACCTCGGCCGGGTCGAGGCTGCCGCCCTCGCGCTGCGCCTGCACGAAATGCTTGAGCACCACCAGCAGGCCGAGGAACTCGGCGCCCTCCGGCAGCTCCTGCGCTGGCGCGTGGTACTCGTAGGCCGACAGCGCGGCGGCCACCGACGCGGCCAGGATCACGATCACCCAGGACAGGTAGATCCACAGCAGGAAGATCGGGATCACCGCCAGCGCGCCGTAGATCTGCTGGTAGTTGTGCGCGTTGCGCACGAACAGCGCGAAGCCCCAGCGCGCCACCTCGAACAGCACCGCGCCGAGCAGCGCGCCGATGGTGGCGTCGCGGCGCGGCACGCGGCAGTTGGGGACCAGCGTGTACATCAGCCACAGCGTGACGAAGGTCACCACGAACGGCAGCACGCGCAGGAGCTGCTGGCCGAGGTTCAGCGGCACGGTGGCGTCGCGCAGCAGCGGCATCGCGGTGACGTAGGAGGTGGCCGCCAGCCCGCCCACCGCGAGGATCGGCCCCAGCGTCAGCGCGGCCCAGTACAGCAGCAGCCGCGAACCCCAGCCGCGCGGCTGGTAGACGCGCCAGATCCGGTTCAGCCGGTCCTCGATGCTCACCATCATCGACAGCGCGCTGAACAGCATCACCAGGATGCTGATGCCGGTGAGCTTGCTGGCGTTGCTGGCGAAGCTGGTCAGCGCGTTCTGCACCTGCATGCCGGCGGCCGGCACGAAGTTGCGGAACACGAAGTCGAGCAGGCTGTCGCGCGCCCCCTCGAACACCTGGAACGCCGAGACCATGGCGAACACCGCCACCGTCAGCGGCACCAGCGAGACCAGCGTGGTGTAGGACAGCGCGCCGGCCGTCTCGAAGCACTTGTCGTCGATGAAGCGCTGCCACAGGAAGCGGCTCAGCGTATGGATGCGGTCGCGTTCGAAGCGCAAGCGGCGGACCTCCAGGCGGGCATCGCCGGTACACTAGCGCATCCCCGCCGAATCGCCCAAGCGCATGAGCCACGAGATCCTGGTGCTGTACTACAGCCGCAGCGGCCACACCGCCCAGCTGGCGCGGCTGGTCGCGCGCGGCGTGGAGGAAGTGCCCGGCATGCGCGCGCGCCTGCGCCAGGTGCCGCCGGTGGCGCCGGTGACCGAGGTGGCGCGGCCGCCCGAGCCCGAGGACGGCGCGCCCTACGCCGGCCGGCAGGACCTGCTCGACTGCGCGGGCCTGGCGCTGGGCAGCCCCACCCGCTTCGGCAACATGGCCGCACCGCTCAAGCACTTCCTCGACGGCACCGGCGCCGAATGGGCCAGCGGCGCGCTGGCCGGCAAGCCGGCCGCGGTGTTCACCTCCACCAGCACCATGCACGGCGGGCAGGAATCGACGCTGCTGTCGATGGCGCTGCCGCTGCTCCACCACGGCATGCTGCTGGTCGGCCTGCCCTACACCGAGCCGGCGCTCTCCGCCACCCGGAGCGGCGGCACGCCCTACGGCGCCAGCCACGTCGCCGGCGCGTCGGGCGAGCGCGCGATCGGCGAGCACGAGCGCGAGCTGGCGCGCGCGCTGGGCCGCCGCCTCGCCGACGTGGCGCGCCGGCTCGGGAGCGCCGCATGAGCGCCGCCGCGCCCGCCGTCCCGCCGGTCTACCGCGCCGGGCTCGCCGCCTGGGCGGCGCTGCTGGCGCTGCAGCTCGTCTGGCACGGCTGGCTGGCGCCCTCGCCGCTGCTGCCGACCTGGCTGGTGCTGGCGCTCACCGTGCTGCCGCTGCTGCTGCCGCTGCTGGCGATCCGCGACGTGCGCCGCGCGCTGCTGTGGACCGGCATCCTCGCGCTGTTCTACTTCAGCCACGGCGTGGCCGAGGCGTGGAGCGCGGCCGACACGCGCTGGCTGGCCGGCGCCGAGATCGCGCTCACCCTGCTGCTGATCGGCGCGCTGGGCGCGGGCGTGCGGCGCAAGCCGGCGCATTGACGCAGGCGCCGGCGGGCGCAACCGCCGAAGCGGGCGCTCGCGGACCGAACGCCGGCCTGCGACGGCGCGGCATGCGTCGCGGCCGGAGGCCGCTCCCCCAAGGCTTGCGAGGCCCCCCTGGGAGCGGCCTCCGGCCGCGATCGACCCGACGCGAGACCGCCCGCGGCCGAGCGCTGCCGCCACGCCTGCCCGCGGCTCATCCCGCCGGCCCTCCTGGCGCCCCGGCTGGAAGATTTTGAACACGCCGGCCCGGTCGATACGCGCGCGTAGGGCGGCCTATACTCGTCCCGGTACCGCAGCGGAGAAGACGGCCATGGCGTTCCTGCAGCAGCCCCCGCAACTGGAGCATCCCTACCGCGGCGACCGCCTGCTGCTGGCCCTGCTCGACCGCGCGCTGCCCGCCGCGCGCCGCGAGCTGCTGGACGTCGACCTCGACGCGCTGGGCGACTACGCGGTGATGGCCTGGCAGCGCGCCCGCGCCGGCACGCCGCGCAAGCCCGTGCTCACCGCCTGGGACGCCTGGGGCCGGCGGGTGGACCGCATCGAGCTCACCGCCGCCTGGCAGGAAGGCCCGCGGCTGACCACCCGCCACGCCATCCTCGCCGCCGGCCACGAGGCGCACGAGCACGCGCGGCTGGAGGAATTCGCACGGGTCTACCTCTACCACGTCGCCAGCGAGTTCTACACCTGCCCGCTGGCGATGACCGACGGCGCCGCCACCGCGCTCAAGGCGTCCGGCAACACCGAGCTGATCGGGCGGGCGCTGCCGCGCTTCCTGAGCCGCGACCCGGGCGCGTTCTGGCTCAGCGGCCAGTGGATGACCGAGACGCCCGGCGGCTCCGACGTCGGCAACACCGAGACCGTCGCCCGCCGCGGCGCCGACGGCCAGTGGCGGCTGTACGGCCGCAAGTGGTTCAGCTCGGCGGTGGTGGGCGAGGCCGCGCTGGCGCTGGCGCGGCCGGAGGGCGCCGGCCCCGGCGCGCAGGCGCTGGCGCTGTTCTACGTGGAGACGATGGACGGCGACGCGCGCCGGCCGGAACTCACCATCGACCGCCTGAAGGACAAGCTCGGCACGCACGAGCTGCCCACCGCGGAGATCCACCTCGACGGCCTGCCCGCCTGGCCGGTGGGCGAGCTGGCCCACGGCGTGCGCCAGGTGGCGCCGATGCTCAACACCACGCGCGCCTGGAACGCGGTGTGCGCGGTGGCCAGCATGGCCCGCGCGATCGCGCTGGCGCGCGACTATGCGGCGCGCCGCTCCGCCTTCGGCCGCCCGCTGCTCGAACAGCCGCTGCACGCGCACACGCTGGCCGGCATGCAGGCCGAATTCGAGGGCGCCTTCGCGCTGGCCTTCGAGGTGGCGCACCTGCTCGGCCGCGTCGAGCACGGCGCCGCGCAGCCGCACGAGGCGGCGCTGCTGCGCCTGCTCACCCCGCTGGCCAAGCTGTGGACCGGCAAGCTGGCGGTGGCGATCTGCTCGGAGGCACTGGAGTGCTTCGGCGGCGCCGGCTACATCGAGGACACCGGCCTGCCGCAGCTGCTGCGCGACGCGCAGGTCTATCCGATCTGGGAGGGCACCACCAACGTGCTCTCGCTGGACAGCCTGCGCGCGCTGGCCGGCGACGGCCTCGGCGCCCTGCGTGCGGCCGCCGACGGCTGGCTCGCCGGCAGCGACGCGGCCGCGGCGCAGGCGGTGCGCGCCGCGCTGGACGCCGCCGCGCGCCGGCTCGACGCCGACGGCGTCCGGCGCCCGGCGCTGGAGGCGGGCGCGCGCGGCCTCGCCGTCACGCTGGCCCGCTGCGCGGCGGCCGCGCTGCTGGCGCGGCAGGCGGCCTGGTCGAAGGACCGCGGCGACCAGCGGCCCGGCGCCGCGCTGCGGCGCTTCCTCGCCCATGGCCTGGAGCGCTTCGCGGCGGGCGAGGCGGCGGATACGCAGTTGCTGGTCGGGTGAGGCTCGGCGGCTGGCGCTGCCGGAGATGGCCCATGCCCGCCACCCAACCAGCCCACTCCCCGCCACCAGCTAGAATGCCCGCCTTCCCTCCCTCGGCACCACGACCATGCAGCACCTGACCATCGTCACCACCGGCGGCACCATCGACAAGATCTATTTCGACGACAAGTCGGACTACAAGATCGGCGCGCCGCAGATCGGCGAGATCCTCGGCCAGCTCGGCGTGGCCTTCGAGTTCGACGTGATCCCGATCCTGCGCAAGGACAGCCTGCACATCACCGACGAGGACCGCGCGCTGATCCGCTCCACCATCGAGGCGCAGCCGCACCGCCACGTGCTGGTCACCCACGGCACCGACACCATGGTGGAGACCGCGCGCGAGCTGGCGAAGATCGGGGGCAAGGTGATCGTGCTCACCGGCGCGCTCAACCCGGCGCGCTTCCAGGGCTCGGACGCGGTGTTCAACATCGGCTGCGCGGTGGCCGCGGTGCAGACCCTGCCCGAGGGCGTGTACATCGCCATGAACGGCCGCGTGTGGGACCCGGCCAAGGTGCGCAAGAACCGCGACGCCAACCGCTTCGAGGCGGCCTGACGCAGGAGCGGGCCCGGCCGCGAGACCGGACCCGCCGCGTTCCTGCCCGGCGGCGGGGCGTCGCCGGCCCGCCGCCTTCCGTGCGCTTACCAGGTCGCCTTCAGCGACACGCCGGAGAACGAGGAGTACCCGTTGATCATGATGTAGTAGGTACCCGCGCCCGGCGAGCTGAAGGTGCAGGTCTCGCTGTTGCCGGTCTTGTACGGACGGCAGTCGTAGCTGCTGGTGGTCGGGTTGGAACCCTTCTTCACGTACAGGTCGGCGTCGCCGCTGCCGCCGGACATGGCGATGCTCAGCGAGCTGCGGCCCGACGGGATGGTCACCGTGTAGTACAGCTTGGCGCCCGTGGCGCCGGACAGGCCGGTCACCGGCACGCCGTTCTGCAGGTCGCTGCCGCTGCCGCCGCCACCGCCGGTGGTGTAGGACGCCTTCACCGTCACGCCCGAGTACGCGGAGTAGCCGTGCACCTTGAGGTAGTAGGTGCCGGCCTGCGGCGAGGCCACCGTGCAGCTCTCGTTGTTGCCGCTCTTGTACGGGCGGCAGTCGTAGCTGCTGGTGGTCGGCGCGGAGCCGAACTTGGTGTACAGGTCGGCGTCGCCCGAGCCGCCGGAGATCGACATCACCAGGTTGCTGGCGCCGGCCGGCACCTTGATGAAGAAGTCGTTGTCGGCCCCGCTGGCGCCGGACACGCCGGTCACCGCCACGTTGTTCTGCAGCTCGGTGCCGGTGCCGCCGCCACCGCCGCCGCTGCCCGGGCAGGTGACGCCCACGCCGTTGAAGGCGGTGATCACGTCGTTCTTGTTGTAGCCCAGGTCGTCGGCCGCCGACTCCACGCCGCAGGCGCCGGAGTTGAAGTTGCTGGTGGCGGTCCAGTAGGTCTTGTTGGCCAGCGCGAAGACCTGGAACGCCTTCTTCACGTCCCAGCCGCTGGTCTTGGCGAGCAGGCAGAACGCCTTGTTGTACACGCCCGAGGAGTAGTGCACGTCGAGGCTGGAGGTGTAGTCGGCCGCGTTGTCGATCGAGCCGCCGTCCTGCGGCGGGTTGCACATGTAGCGCAGCGCCTCGCCGATGCCGGCGCTGGCCTTGACGATGTCGGCGCCGACCAGGAAGTCCGCCGCGCCGCGGTCGTAGAACTCGGCGGCCTCGCCGGCGATGTCCGAGTAGGACTCGTTCATGCCGCCGGACTGGCCGTCGTACTCCAGGCCCGAGTTCTGCTCGGTGTAGCCGTGGCTGATCTCGTGGCTGGTCACGTCCAGCGACACCAGCGGGTAGAACGTGCTGGCGCCGTCGCCGAAGTACATCGCGGTGCCGTCCCAGAAGGCGTTCTCGTAGTTGCTGCGGTAGTGCACGTTCATGCGCAGCTGCATGTTCAGCGGCGCGGCGCCGGTGTAGGCCACGTACATGTCGTGCACGACGCCGCCGAAGTGGTGCGCGTCGTTGACCGGCGAGTAGGCGCCGTTGATGGCGTCGGTGTCGCTGTTCGGGCAGGTGAAGCTGACGATCGAGCCACCGCTGGTGCCGTGGTTGAGGTTGTAGGTCACCACGTTGGCGTTCTGCAGCTTGCAGGTGCTGCCCGACTGGGTGACGTCCAGGTAGGGATAGTCGGTGCCGTAGATGTACTTGCCGGTCTTCTGGTTGCCGCCGGGGCCGGTGGCGTCGGCGTGGGTGAGGCCGTCCCAGCTCCTGATCACCTCGCCGGTGTTGGCGTCGACGAGCGCGGTCGGCCGGCTGGGATGGTCGCCGCCCACGAAGTAGGAGGTGCGGTAGATCAGCCGCGGCGAGCCGTTGTCCTGCGGGTAGACGAACAGCTCGGCCTGCTCGTTGCCGATCGAGGCGCCGGCCAGCAGCAGGGTGTGCGCGTGGCTCTTGAGCGCGGCCAGCGCGTCGGCGGCGGCCAGCTTCGGCGTCACCGACAGCGGCGCGAGCTGGTTGCCCAGCTGCAGCAGTTCGCCGGTGGCGCGCAGCGCGTTGCCGCTGGCGTCCTGCAGCACGGCGATGCTGCGGCCGTACACCGGCACGCCGCGGTACATCTGCTGGTGGCGGACCACCTTGCGGCCATCCTTCAGCGGCGCGACGCTGCGGGCGGACAGCGACATGTCGGCGCCGAGGTTGAGCTTGGCGGCCAGCTTGGCGACCGGCGTGCCGGCGAGGTTCTGCGCGCGCAGGCTCTGCGTCGTCGCGGCCGTCGCCATGGAAGCGGTGGCCATGCCGATCGCGGCGACCAGTGCCTTCAAACGGATACTGCTTGTCATCATGAACTCCTAGACATTTTCGGGGACGAGCGGGCCTGATGCGGCCGCGTGGGCCCCATGCGAAAAGAACATGCCGTGCATCCGCACGGCGCCTGTTTTCAGCTGTCTAGCGATCCTGTGGTGCCCGATCGCCGCCTTCCCCTAGCACTCCATGTAAGGGCAGCGCGTGGGCCTGTTGGGTGTCGCGGCGCATGAATTTACGAAAACGCCGGCACAGGACCATCCGTCAACCTCCCCGCCAACGGATCGTTTGACGATAGGGCGGCGCAAGCCTCTGGCGCAAGCAGGAAATTTTCCTAGGCGCGTGACTGCCCTCACAGCCGCGCATGCGGCGATGCACGAATGAACTTGCGAAACCGTTTACGCGCCGGCGCGCTCCGCCAGCCGCGCGACGCCGGCCGCCGGCGGTCGCCCACAAAAAAACTCCCGGCCCGCGAGGGCCGGGAGTCCATGGGCCGCGCGTCGCCGCGGGCCGCTTTCGCTCAGTGGTAGCTGCCGGTCAGCGACACGCCCGAATAGGTCTGGTAGGCGCGCACGGTGACGTAGTAGGTACCGCTCTGCGGCGACGAGAACGTGCAGGTCTCGTTGTTGCCGGTCTTGTACGGACGGCAGTCGTAGCTGCTGGTGGTCGGCGCGGAGCCGCGCTTGACGTACAGGTCCGCGTCGCCGGTGCCGCCGGAGATGGCGAACGACAGGCTGCTCTCGCCCGCCGGCACGTTCATCGTGTACGTGACGCTGTTGCCGGTGCTCGCCGACAGGCCGGTGACCGGCACGCCGTTCTGCAGCACGTTGCCGCCGCCACCGCCGCCGCCCGTGCTCCACGACGCCTGCACGCTGACGCCGGAGAACGCGGCATAGCCGTTGATCATCACGTAGTACGTGCCCGCCTGCGGCGCGGCGAAGGTGCAGCTCTCGCTGTTGCCGGTCTTGTACGGACGGCAGTCGTAGCTGGTGAGCGTCGGCGCCGAGCCGTACTTCACGTACAGGTCGGCGTCGCCCGAGCCGCCGGAGATGCTGATCACCAGGTTGCTGGCGCCCGAGGGCACCACCGCCGTGTAGCTCAGCTGCTGGCCCTTCGAGCCGGACTGGTTGGTCACCGGCACGCCGTTCTGCAGGCTGCCGCCGCCGCCACCGCCGCCGCTGCTCACCGTCACCGACTGCGTCTTGGTGTTGGTGGCGCCGTCGTCGTCGGTCACCGTCAGCGAGACGGTGTAGGTGCCCGCCGCGGCGTAGGTGTGGCTGGGGTTGGTCGCGGTCGAGGTGCCGCCGTCGCCGAAGCTCCACGAGCGCGAGACGATCGAGCCGTCGCTGTCGGTGGAGCTGTCGGTGAAGCTGGCGGTGAGCCCGCTGGTGGTCACGCCGAAGTTGGCCACCGGCGGGTTGTTGGTGCCGCCGCCGCCACCGCCGCCGATGTCGTTGATGGCGCTGGCCATGATGATGCTGCCGCGGCCGCTGGCCAGGTCGTAGCCCGCCGACGCCGACTCGCCGTCGTTGTTGCCGGAGGTGATGTCGTGGAAGTCCGACGCCGGCAGCTGGTAGATCAGCGGCCCGGCGAAGCCCACGTCGGTGCCCTTGGCGGCCAGCACGCGGGCCCAGAAGCCGGAGAACAGCGGCGCCGACAGGCTGGTGCCGCCGATCTGCTCGGTGGAGCCGTTGACGATCACCTTGGCGCCGGACTCCGGATCGCCGTCGAAGGCCACGTCGGCCACGCCGCGGTGGCTGCCCGTCCACAGCGTCTGCCAGCTCGGCTTGGGCTCGAAGGTGCTCTCGCTGCCGCCGGTGGCACCCTCGTCGTTGGACAGCTCGTTCCACACCACCTCGCTGTTCCAGGTGGTGGTGGAGGCGTCGAGCTTGGTGCCGGCCACCGCGACCACGTACTGCGAGGCCGCCGGCCAGCTCGGCGTGGTGCCGCCGTCGCCGCACTCGTCGGCGCCGTCGTCGCCGGTGGAGATCGAGAAGGTCTGGCCCTGCGCCACCGCCTGCTGGAAGGCCTGGTCCTGCGCCGCGGCCGAGCCGTCGCTCTTGGCGTCGGTCTCGCACTCGCCCAGCGACACGTTGATGATCTTGACCTGGTTGTCCGAGACCACCTTGTTGATGTCGGCGGTGAGGTTGGAGTTGGACAGGGTCGGGATGTTGTAGAAGATCAGCCCGCCCACCTGGCCGCCGGCCATGCCGACGATGTCCTGGCTGTCCAGGTCCCACTCGCCCAGGCCGGAGGTGTCCGAGCTGGTGCCGTTGGTGTTCACCGTGGTGGTGGTGACCGTGGCCAGGCCGTTGTTGGAGGTGAACTTGTTGAGGTCGGTCACCACCTGGGTCAGCTTGCCCTGGGTGATGATGCCCACCTTGACGCCGGCGCCGGTCGGCGCGCCCGCGCCGCCGTAGATCGCGGCGAACTCGGTCGGGTTGTGGCCGGTGACCGCCTGCGGCGTCAGCGCGTCGCGCTTGGCCACGCGGGCGAAGGTGTGCGCGCGGTGCACGTCCTGCAGGCCGATCACCGACAGCACGCTGTCCTGCAGCGCCGCCGGGATGTGCGCGTCGGAGGTGTTGGCGTAGGTGTCGCGGCCGTCGTGCGAGCGCACCTTGGCGAAGCTCGTGTGGAACGCCGCCTGCGCCACGTCGGCGGTGGCGTCGCCGGACACCAGCATGCGGTTGTCCGAGATGGTGACGTTGGTGAAGCCCGCGCGGCTCAGGAAGTTGGCCACCGCCTGCGCCTGGTCGGCGGTCGGCGCGTGGCGCTGCAGGAACTGCTCGCGCGACATGTAGCGCTGCGCCAGCGGCGCGTAGCCCTGGCGGGCGGCGGCGATGAAGCTCTTCAGCTCGTCGCCGTTGCGCAGCTTCAGCGCGATCTCCACGTGCATCGGCTGCGAGAAGGGCAGCTGGCCGGTGTAGCTTTCGTTCTTGCGCAGCGCCACGGCGTGGGCGGCGACGGGCGAGGTGTCGGTGGCTGCCAGCGTGCTGGCGTCGGTGGCGCTTGCCGCGGCGGAGGCCAGGGTCAAGCCGACCGCGGCCGCCAGCAGGCTGCGGCGGAGAACTAGGAACTTGTTTTGCATTGGTTATCCCCGAAATTGAATAGACAGTGACATGCCGTGATGAGCACGGCTCTCCTCATGCTTGCTGTCTAGCGATCCCGTCGGCCGTAGCGTCGTCCTGCCCCTGCCTCCCAGCAGGATCGACGTCGGGTCCCAATTGGACTTGGGGGCGACGGCCTGTCCCCTCAGCAGGCTGTCACGGGATCATCCGCCAGGCGGCCATGTCGGCGGATTTTCAAAAATAGGCACGGGGAAATGGATACGGCAATGGGATTTTTTCCCAATTGCGCATTGCCTCACACAATGCGATAAGCGCCCGAGATAATCGAAATTAATTACGATTCCATATGCCGTCATTGGCCTTTTCTTCCGCAAGTAGGCCATTTTTCAAGCGGAATGGAGTCGCATTAATTTGCGAACCGCCTCTCCGGCGACCGCCGTGCCGCGAGGCGTGCGCCGACGGGCCGGCGGGCGATGGCGCCACCGCCCCGGCCGCGGCGACGCCGCGTGCCGCCGCGCGCGAAGAAGGAAAACGGAAGACGAGCGGCCATGGCGCGAACCGGCCATGGCGGCGGCGAGCGCCGGTCAGAGCATGCCGGTCTCGAGCTTGGCCGCGTCCGACATCATCGAGTGGTTCCACGGCGGATCGAACACCAGGTCCACGTCCGCCTCGGCCACGGTGGGGATCAATTCGAGCTTGGTACGCACGTCGTCGACCAGGATGTCGCCCATGCCGCAGCCGGGCGCGGTCAGCGTCATCTTCACGTAGACCTTGCGCTGCTCGGGGGTGGTCGATTCCAGGCTCACGTCGTAGACCAGCCCCAGCTCGACCACGTTGATCGGGATCTCCGGGTCGAACACCGTGCGCAGCTGCTGCCACACCAGCTTCTCGACGTCGGCGTCGCTGGCGTCGGCGGGCAGCTCCAGCGGCGGCGGCGGCTCCTTGCCCAGCGCGTCGGCGTCCTGGCCGGCGATGCGGAACAGGTTGCCCTCCACGTACACCGTGAAGCTGCCGCCCAGCGCCTGGGTGATGTAGCCGATCTGGCCGGCCGGCAGCGTCACGCTTTCGCCCTGCGGCACCATCACGGCTTCGCAGTCGCGCTCGAGGGTGAAGGGTTCGCTGCTCAGACTGAAGCCACTCATGCCGATCCTGCTGCGCCGATGGGGCGGACGGACGCCGCCCGCGGTCGCTTATTGTGCCAAAGCGCATATCGGGCCACCGCGCATCCATCTCAAGGCGCCCGCCCCGCCGCAGCGGTTAAGATGGCGGCTTTGCCCGAAGGACGCCCCGTGCCCGCCGCCGCCCCGCCCCGCCGCCGCGCCCTGTCGACCGCGTTCCAGTGGCTGCTCGCCGCGCTCAGCGCCGCCGTGCTGGCCCTGGCGGCCGGCGCCGTGTGGATGGTGCCGGTAATGCTGGCGCGCCACGGGCTGCCGTGGCTGGCGCTGCCGGCGGGCCTGCTGCTGGGCGTGGCGATGCGGCGCTGGATCCATCCCGCCGGCGTGGCCGCCGCGGTGCTGGCCGCGGCGGCCACGCTGGTGGCCACGCTCTACGTCGGCGCGCTGACCGCCGCCGCGAAGATCGCCGGGCTGATGGGCCTGGGCCTGCTGGAGGCGATGCGCCAGGCCGGGCCGGGCATGCTGCTGGAACTGGGCCGCCACGCGCTGTCGCCCGGCGACGCGGCCTGGCTCGGCGCCGGCATGCTGGCGGCCGCGCTGGCCGCCGCCCGCCGGCCGCGCCGCGCCCGCGGCTGACGCGCCGGCGGCGAAGCTCAGCCGTCCAGCGTCTTCAGCGCCGCCACCAGCGCGCCCGCGGCGGCCTGGCCGTCGCCGTACAGCATGCGCGCGTTGTCGGCGTAGAACAGCGCGTTCTCGATGCCGGCGAAGCCGGTGCCCTTGCCGCGCTTGACCACGATCACGTTCTTCGCCGCCGCCACGTCGAGGATCGGCATGCCGTAGATCGGCGAGGCCGGGTCGGTCTTGGCCAGCGGGTTCACCACGTCGTTGGCGCCGATCACCAGCGCCACGTCGGTGGCGGGGAACTCGGGGTTGATGTCGTCCATGTCGGCGATCAGGTCGTAGGGCACGCCCGCCTCGGCCAGCAGCACGTTCATGTGGCCGGGCATGCGGCCGGCCACCGGGTGGATCGCGAACTTCACCTTCACCCCGCGCGCGATCAGGAGCTGCGCGAACTCCCACACCTTGTGCTGCGCCTGCGCCACCGCCATGCCGTAGCCCGGCACGATCACCACGCGCTCGGCGTAGGCCATCATCACCGCCGCGTCCGAGGCCTCGACCGGCTTCTGGCTGCCGGCGATCGCCTGTCCCGCCGCGCCGGCCGCCGCGCCGAAGCTGCCGAACAGCACGTTGCCGAGCGAACGGTTCATCGCCCTGGCCATCAGCTGCGTGAGCAGCGTGCCCGCCGCGCCCACCACGGTGCCGGCGATGATCATCGCCTCGTTCTGCAGCACGAAGCCCTCGAACGCCACCGCCAGGCCGGTGAAGGCGTTGTACAGCGAGATCACCACCGGCATGTCGGCGCCGCCGATCGGCAGCGTCATCAGCAGGCCGAACAGCAGCGCCAGCGCGAAGAACAGCCCGACCAGCGGCAGCGTGAGCTGGCCGCACACCAGCGCGGCGCCCGCCGCCAGCGCGGCCGCCAGCACCACGAGGTTCACCGCGCGCTGGCCGGGGAACACGAAGCGCCGGTCCAGCCAGCCCTGCAGCTTGGCGAAGGCGATCAGCGAGCCGGAGAAGCTCACCGCGCCGATCAGCGCGCCCAGCACCGCCAGCGCCAGCGGCGCCAGGCCGGGGCCGCCGTCGCCGCTGGCGGTGAACTCGCCGCCGTCGAGCAGGGTGACCGCCGCGCCGGCGTAGCCGACCAGCTCCACCGCGCCGATCGCCGCCGCCGCGCCGCCGCCCATGCCGTTGTACAGCGCCACCATCTGCGGCATCGCGGTCATCGCCACGCGCCGCCCGGACCACCAGGCCGCCGCCACGCCGACCACCACCGCGGCCAGGATCAGCCCGCGGTGGTGCAGGTCCGGCAGCGCGAACGTGGCCAGCACCGCCAGCAGCATGCCCGCGCCGGCCCAGACGATGCCGCCGCGCGCGGTGCGCGGCGAGCTCATCCGTTTCAGGCCCAGGATGAACAGCAGCGCGGCGAGGAAGTAGCAGGCCTTGATCGCCACCGGCAGCCAGGCCATCACTTGGCCTCCCTGCCGGCGGGCTTGCTGGACTTGAACATCTCCAGCATGCGCTCGGTCACCACGTAGCCGCCGGCGGCGTTGCCCGCGCCCAGCAGCACGCCGAGGAAGCCGGCGGCGATGCCGAATGGCGTCTGCGCGTGCCCCAGTGCGATCATGGCGCCGACCAGCACGATGCCGTGAACGAAGTTGGAACCGGACATCAGCGGCGTGTGCAGGATCACCGGCACCCGCGCAATGATCTCGTACCCGGTGAAAGCGGCCAGCATGAAGATGTACAGCGCCAGGAACCCGTCGATCATGACCCCACCCCGTCAGGACACCGTTGCCGCATCATACGGGCGGCGGTCAACCCGCGCGAGACTGCCGCGTTGATGGGCGGGAACGAACCGATGGAGCCCGTGGATGAGCCTGCCGACGCCGGGGCCGGGGCCGACATGAACGCGCTGGCCGGCCTGCTGGAGGAAAACCTGGGCGTCGAGGCGGCCGCGCCCGCCACGCTGGACGCCTTCCTGGCCCAGGTGGAGCGGCGCGCCTTCCGCCTGGCCGAGCTCAACCTCGGCCACCGCGAGGACGCGCTGGACGCGGTGCAGGACGCCATGCTGCGCCTGGTCAAGCACTACCGGGACAAGCCGCCGCAGGAGTGGACGCCGCTGTTCTGGGGCATCCTGCGCCGGCGCATCGTGGACCTGCAGCGCCGCCGCAAGGTGCGCTCCATCGTGGTGGGCTGGCTCGGCGGCGGCCGCGACGACGACGGCGACGAGCTGCCCGCCTGGGAGCCGGCCGACGACGCGCCCGGCCCGCCGGAGCGCCTGCACGACGCGCAGTCCTACGCGGACCTGGCCGCCGCGGTGCGCAAGCTGCCGCGGCGCCAGCGCGAGGCGTTCATGCTGCGCGTGCTGGAGGGCCTGGACGTGGCCGAGACCGCGCAGGCCATGGGCTGCTCCGAGGGCAGCGTGAAGACACACCTGTCGCGCGCCATGCAGCACCTGCGCGAACATCTGGAGGAATGGCGATGAACACGCCCGACCGTTTCGAACAGCGCGCCCGCGCGCTGCACCTGGAGGCCAGCCGCCGGCTCGATCCGGCGACCGCCGGCCGGCTGCGCGCCGCGCGCCGCGCCGCGCTGGCGGCGGGCGCGGCGCGGCCGGCGCACCCGCTGCTGCGCCGCACGCTGCTGCCGGCGGGCGCCTTCGCGGTGCTGGCGCTGGCGGCGCTGATGATCTGGCCGTCGTCGCCCAGCCGCGCGCCGCAGACCGCGCCGGCGACCGCGGCGGCCGCCGGCGACACGCTGGACAGCGAGCTGCCGCCCGACCCGGACAGCGCCGACCCCAACCTCTACCAGGACCTGGACTTCTACGGCTGGCTCGCCGCCAACGGCAACGGCGGCGGCGCCACCGCGCATTGACATGACCACGCCCCGCCCGCTCCTGTCCGCCCTGCTCGCCGCCCTGCTCGGCCTGTGCGCCCCCGCGCCGCTGCGCGCGCAGGACCTGCCGCCCCCGCCGCCGCCCGGCCGCGACCAGCCGCCGCCGCCGCGCGCGTGGCGCGAGCTCAGCCCGGCCGAGCAGGACGTGCTGGCGCCGCTGCGCGACAAGTGGGACAGCCTGCCGCCGCGCCGGCAGTCGCACCTGCTCGAGCGCGCGCAGCACTGGTCCACCCTGCCGCCGCAGCAGCGCGAGCGCATCCGCGAGCACATCGAGCACTGGCAGCAGATGACGCCGGAGCAGCGTGCCGCGGCGCGGCGGAACATGCAGAAGTTCGAGAAGCTCTCGCCGCAGAAGCGCGAGCAGCTGCACCAGGCCTTCGAGCGCTTCCAGCGGCTGCCGCCGGAGCAGCGCGAGCAGCTGATGCGGCAGTGGCGCGAGCAGACGCCCGAGCAGCGCCGCCAGTGGATCGACAACCTCGGCCCCAACGGCGTGGTGCCGCCCCCGCCGCCGCGCGGCCACGGCGGCCCGCCGCCGGACCGCCCGCCGCCGGGCGACGGCCCGCCGGATCATCCGCCGCCGCCGGACGATTTCTAGAGGGAACGGGGAAGCCGCCGGGCCATCCGCCGCCGGACGATATCCAGGGCGCGCCCCGGGGGCGCACTTCCTTTGGAGCCTCGGCCCCCGGGACGCCCCGGTCCAGGCGCACGTTTCGCCCGTCATTCCGGCGCAGGCCGGAATCCAGTCAAGCCACGTCGGGCGAAGCACACCGAATCGGTTTTTGTCTGCTTCGCAGGGTTCATTTCGACTGGATTCCGGCCTGCGCCGGAATGACGGCGGAGGGTCGGACGTCTTCGGCGGGATCAGACCAGGGTCCGCCGCCGCCCGCCGCTCAGCCGTGGAAATGCGGCGCGCCGTCGCGGACCAGGCAGGTCTTCTCCACCAGCTCGTCGGCGAAGTCCGGTTGCAGCGCGCCGTCCTTGAGCAGCAGCTCCAGGAAGTTGTACACGTTGCGCGCGTACATCTCCGAGGCGTGCAGCGGCGCGCCGGCCGGCAGGTTGAGCGGCCCCAGCACGACCACGCCATCGTGTTCCACCCGCTCGCCCGGCCGGGTCAGCTCGCAGTTGCCGCCGCCCTCCGCGGCCAGGTCCACCACCAGCGCGCCGGGGCGCATGCCCTGCACCATCGCCGCGGTGAGGATCTTCGGCGCCGGGCGCCCCGGCACCGCGGCGGTGGTGACGATCACGTCCACCGACTTCAGGTGCTCGGCCAGCGCCTGCTGCTGCGCGGCGCGCTCCTCCGCGCTCAGCTCGCGCGCGTAGCCGCCGCTGCCGGCGGCGCTGACGCCGAGGTCGAGGAACTTCGCGCCCAGCGACTCCACCTGCTCGCGCGTCTCCGGGCGCACGTCGTAGCCCTCCACCTGCGCGCCCAGCCGGCGCGCGGTGGCGATCGCCTGCAGGCCGGCCACGCCGGCGCCGATCACCAGCACCCTGGACGGGCGGATGGTGCCCGCCGCGGTGGTCAGCATCGGGAAGAACTTGGGACAGGCCTCGGCGGCGATCAGCATGGCGCGGTAGCCGGCCACCGCGGCCTGCGAGCTCAGCACGTCCATCGCCTGCGCGCGGGTGGTGCGCGGCAGCAGCTCCAGCGCGAAGGCGGTGAGCTTGCGCCGGCCCAGCGCCACGATGCGCGCCGCCGCACCGTAGGGCCGCAGCTGGCCCACCACCGTGGCGCCCTCGCGCAACCTCGCATAGGCCGCGTCGTCCGGCGGCAGCACGCAGGCCAGCAGGTCGGCCTGCGCCAGCACCGCGTCGGCGTCGGCGAACTCCGCGTCGGCGTAGGCCGCGTCGGGGAACCCGGCCGCCGCGCCCGCGCCGCGCTCCAGCAGCACGCGCGCGCCCCTGGCGCGCAGCTTGCGCGCCGCCTCGGGCGTGATCGCCACGCGCCGCTCGCCGGCGGCGGTCTCTCGCAATGCGGCCACGGTGATCGGCATCGGCATCCCCTCGCGCTGTGAGTCCGCGCATCCTAGCCCAAGCCCGCGCCCGCTTGCCCGCCGGCCGCGCATCGGGGGTAGACTGGCCCACCGGCCGGCGCGCGACGCCCGCCGGCCGGGGTCCAACGGAGATCCCGATGTCCGCGACCGCAACGTCCGCTTCGCTTCTTTCCCTGGCCCGCAGGGCGCGCGAGCGCGCCTGGGCGCCCTACTCGCGCTTCGCCGTCGGCGCGGTGGTGCAGACCCGCGACGGCCGCCTGTTCGAGGGCTGCAACGTGGAGAACGCCGCCTACGGCCTGTGCAACTGCGCCGAGCGCACCGCGCTGTTCGCCGCCGTCGCCGCCGGCTGCCGGCCGGGCGACTTCGCCGCGCTGGCGGTGGTGGCCGACACGCCCGGCCCGGTCAGCCCCTGCGGCGCCTGCCGCCAGGTGATGGCCGAGCTGTGCGACGCCGCCATGCCGGTGCTGCTGGGCAACCTCGGCGAGACGCACGAGGCCACCACGGTGGGCGCGCTGCTGCCCGGCGCCTTCCGCCTGCCGGCGCGCGGCGAGGCGCTGGCCGGGGCGGGTTAACATCGCGGTTCCGCCCTCCCCGGATCGTCCCCATGCCCGATTCCCCGCTCGCCGTCCTCCAGCAACGCCTGTCGGTTCCCTCGCGCCAGCTCGGCGCGCCCGCGCCCGAGGGCGACGCGCTGCGCGCGCTGCTGCAGGCGGCGATCCGCGTGCCCGACCACGGCAAGCTGGTGCCGTTCCGGCTGATCGCGCTCCGCGGCGAGGCCAAGCGCGCGTTCGGCGAGCGGCTGGCCGCGCTGGCGCTGGCGCGCGACCCGGCGATGTCCGGGGCCAAGCAGGAGAAGGAGCGCAACCGCTACGCCCACGCCCCGCTGGTGCTGGTGGTGGTGGCGCGCATCGCGCAGGACAGCAAGGTGCCGCCGATCGAGCAGCAGCTCAGCTCCGGCTGCGTGGCCTACAACCTGCTGCTCGGCGCGCAGGCGCTGGGCTACGGCGCGCAGTGGCTGACCGGCTGGGCCGCCTACGACGCCGAGGTGGCCACGCTGCTCGGGCTGGCGCCGAACGAGAAGATCACCGGCTTCGTGCACATCGGCACGCCGCAGGCCGAGGTGCCCGAGCGCGAGCGCCCGGCGCTGGAGGAGGTCTACCGCGAATGGACGCCGGCATGAACGGCGCGGCCGCCGTCCACCTGATCGACGGCAGCCTGTACGTGTTCCGCGCCTGGCACTCGATGCCGGACGAGTTCCACGACGCCGACGGCCGCCCGGTCAACGCGGTGCACGGCTACGCGCGCTTCCTCTGCGAGCTGCTGGAGAAGGCGCGGCCCGAGCACGTGGCGGTGGCCTTCGACGCCTCGCTCACCACCTCCTTCCGCAACGCCATCTACCCGCCCTACAAGGCCAACCGCGAGCTGCCGCCGCCCGACCTGGAGCGCCAGTTCGTGCTGTGCCGCGAGGTGACGCAGGCGCTCGGCGTCACGGTGCTGATCGACCACAGCTACGAGGCCGACGACCTGATCGGCAGCGCGCTGTGGAGCCTGCGCGGGCACGGCCTGCGCGGCGTGATCGTCTCCGCCGACAAGGACTTCGGCCAGCTGCTCGGCGAGCACGACGAGCAGTGGGACTACGCGCGCAACCAGCGCTGGGGACCGGCCGGCGTGCACGAGAAGCTCGGCGTGCATCCGCACCAGGTGGCCGACTACCTGGCGCTGTGCGGCGACCCGGTGGACAACGTCCCCGGCGTGCCCGGCGTCGGCGCCAAGACCGCCGCCGCGCTGCTCGCCCACTTCGGCAGCCTCGACGCGCTGCTCGACCGCGTGGACGAGGTGGCCTACCTGCGCATCCGCGGCGCGGCCAGCTGCGCGGCGAAACTGCGCGAACACGCCGAAGCCGTGCGGCTCTATCGCCGGCTCACCCGCATCGCGCTCGACGCGCCGGTGGCGCCCGGGGCCGACGCCCTGCGCCGCCTGCGCGGCGACGAGGCGCGGCTGGACGAGCTGTGCGGGCGGCTGCGCTTCGGGCCGCTGACGCGCTCGCGGATGCGCGCCCTGCTGGACCCATAGCCCACATGGCTACCGCATCCAATGGCCCCGGTGTTGGGGAACTGAATACGCCGGGCGCGCGCTCCGCTGGATTCCGGCCTGCGCCGGAATGACGGCCAGGCCTGCGCTGGAGTGACGACGAGGGGTGCGGACGGCGTGGCCGCCGCCGCACGGCCGGCCGAGCAATCTCGTACAAGACGCCGCCGCCGCGGGCCGCCACGCTGCCCGCATGTGCACCGGCATCCTCTACGCACTCGCCGCGGGCCTGATGTGGGGCCTGGTGTTCGTCGCCCCGCTGCTGCTGCCCGGCTATCCCGCCGCACTGCTGTCGGTGGGGCGCTACCTCGCCTTCGGCCTGATCGCGCTGCCGCTGGCGCGGATGGACCGCGCCGCGCTGGCGCGGCTGGGGCGCGCGGACTGGACCGAGGCGCTCAAGCTCGCCGCCGTCGGCAACCTGCTCTACTACCTGTGCCTGGCCGGCGCGATCCAGCTCGCCGGCGCGCCGCTGCCGACGATGATCATCGGCACGCTGCCGGTGGTGATCGCGGTCAGCGTCAACCTGCGCGACGCGCGACGCGACGGCCGGCTGCCCTGGCTGCGGCTGGCGCCCTCGCTGGCGCTGATCGCGCTGGGCATCGCCTGCGTCAACCAGGCCGAGCTGCACGCGCCGGACGCCGCGGCCGGGGCCGGCCGCCTGCAGGGCGTGCTGCTCGCCTGCGCCGCGGTGGCGTGCTGGACCTGGTACCCGCTGCGCAACGCGGACTGGCTGCGCCGGCACCCGGAACGCAGCCCGCGCGCCTGGACCACCGCGCAGGGCGTGGCCACGCTGCCATTGGCGCTGGCCGGCTACCTGCTGCTGTGGCCGGCGCTGCGTGCGGCCGGCGCCGGCTTCCCGATGCCGTTCGGCCCGCAGCCGCTGCGCTTCGTGGCGCTGATGGCGGCGATCGGGCTGTTCGCCTCCTGGCTGGGCACGCTGTGCTGGAACGCGGCCAGCCAGCGCCTGCCCACCGCGCTGGCCGGCCAGCTGATCGTGTTCGAGACGCTGGCCGCGCTGGGCTACGCCTTCGCCTTGCGCGGGCATCCGCCCGGCCCGCTCGCCCTGCTGGGCATCGCGCTGCTGGCGGCCGGCGTGGCCTGGGCGGTGCGCATCCGGCCGCAGCCGCTGCCCGCCTGAGCGCGAGGGCGCGGTTGTGGGCGTCGCGGCGGCACGGCAACATGCCGCGGTGCCCACGACCGGACCGCGATGCCCATGAATCCCGCCGATCCCCGCATTCCCGCCGACGCCCGCGCGCCCGAGGAGACGCTCTACCGCGGCAAGTGGCTGAGCCTGTACCGGCGCGGGCGCTGGGAGTACGCGGCGCGCAACAACCCCGGCGGGGCGGTGATCATCCTGGCGGTGACGCCGGAGGACAAGGTGCTGTTCGTGGAGCAGTACCGCGTGTCGATCCTGAAGAACACCATCGAGATGCCGGCCGGCCTGGTCGGCGACCTGGCCGGACAGGCGGACGAGAGCGCCCTGCTGGCGGCGCGGCGCGAGCTGGAGGAGGAGACCGGCTACCGCTGCGGGCGGCTGGAGTTCATCCACGAGGGGCCCTCGTCCTCGGGCATGAGCACCGAGATGATCGCCTTCGTGCGCGCCTGGGACCTGGAGAAGGTCGGCCCGGGCGGCGGCGACGAGACCGAGGACATCGTGGTGCACGAGGTGCCGCGCGCCGAGGCCGGCGCCTGGCTGTTCGCGCGGGCGGCGGAGGGCTACTCGATCGACCCCAAGCTGTTCGCCGGGCTGTGGTTCATCGAGCACGGGCGCGGCGGCGGGGCCTAAAGTTTTCCGCGTCGCCGCCGATGCAAGGGGTGTCGTCACATTCCCGACATTCCCCTGACACCGACGGATACGCCCATGAAAACCCTGCTCGCTTCCGCCCTGCTCCTGGCCGCCCCGCTGGCTGCCCATGCCGGTTGCGCGGCCACCGACTTCGCCATCCAGGACTTCAAGGTCGCCTCCTCCGCCGGCAGCCCGCGCATGAGCATGAAGGGCCAGCTGGTGAACCACTGCGCCGAGCCCGCCGCCGCGCAGATCCAAGTCGAGGCCAAGGACGCCAGCGGCAACGTGCTGGTGGCCAAGAAGGGCTGGCCGGCCGGCACCGCCAACATCGCGCCGGGCCAGTCGGTGGACTTCGACATGGGCCGGCTGTTCCGCTACCAGAGCGACATGCAGACCTACACGGTCAGCGTGGTGGACGTGCGCTCCTGGTAAGCGGCCCCGCAAGGCGCCCGCGCGAAAAAGGCCCCGCGTGCGGGGCCTTTTTCGTGGTCTGCGAAGGCGGCGGCCTTGCTGCTTATCGCGGCCGGAGGCCGCTCCCACAGGGTTGCGGCAAGCCTTGTGGAGCGGCCTCCGGCCGCGATGGCCTGGCCGACCGGGCCGGGCCATCCCTGCCTACCAAATCTTCACCCGCTGCGCCGGATCGAGGTAGAGCTTCTCGCCCGGCCGCGGCCCGAAGGCGTCGTACCAGGCGTCGAGGTTGCGCACGGTCTGCGCGCGGAAGCGCCCCGGCGCGTGGCCGTCGGCGATCACCTGCTGGCGCAGCGCCGCCTCGCGGGTCTTCTCGCGCCAGGACTGCGCGAAGGCGAGGAAGAAGCGCTGGTCGCCGGTCAGCCCGCCGATCACCGGCGCGCTCTTGCCGCCGAGCGACTTGTGGTAGGCGATCCACGCCACGGTGAGGCCGGAGACGTCGGCGATGTTCTCGCCCAGCGTCTGCTGGCCCTTGACGTGCAGGCCCGGCAGCACCTCGTAGGCGTCGTACTGCGCCACCAGCTTCTGCCCGGCGGCCTTGAAGTGGGCCTGGTCCTCCGGCGTCCACCAGTTGGCCATGCGGCCTTCCGCGTCGAACTCGGCGCCGGTGTTGTCGAAGCTGTGGCTGATCTCGTGGCCGATCACCGCGCCGATCGAGCCGTAGTTGCTGGCCGCGTCGGCCTTCGGGTCGAAGAACGGCGCCTCCAGGATCGCCGCCGGGAAGTTCAGCGCGTTCTGCAGCGGCAGGTTCACCGCGTTCACCGTCTGCGGCGTCATCCACCACTCGCCGCGGTCCACCGGCCGGCCGAGCTTGGCCTTCTGGTGCTCGTACTCGAACTTCCGCGCACGCAGGTGGTTGCCCACCGGGTCGTCGGCGCGGATCTCCAGCGCGGCGTAGTCGCGCCAGGTCTCCGGGTAGCCCACGCCGACCTTCAGCGTGGCGATCTTGGCCTTGGCCTTCTGCTTGGTGGCCGGGGTCATCCAGTCCAGGCTGTCCACGCGCTCGTCGAAGGCGGCCAGGATGTTCTTCACCATCGCCTGCACCTGCGCCTTGGAGGAGGCTGGGAAGTACTTCTGCACGTACAGCCTGCCCACCGCGTCGCCGAGGTCCAGGTTGACCAGGCCGAGCGCGCGCTTCCAGCGGTCGCGCTGCCTGGGCGTGCCCTGCAGGGTGCGGCCGTAGAAGTCGAAGCTGGCGTCGGCGAAGGCCTTGGGCAGCAGCGACTCGACCTCGTTGATGGCGTGGAAGCGCAGCCAGGCCTTCCAGCTGTCCAGCGGCTCGCTGGCGACCAGCGCGGACAGGCCGCGGATCGCGTCCGGCTGCCAGGCGTCCACCACCTTGGCCGAATCGAGGCCGGCGGCGGCGAAGAAGGCGTCCCAGTCCAGCCCCGGCGCCTTGCTGGCGTAGGCCTCGCGCGGCCACGGGTTGTTGGCCTTGTGCACGTCCTCGCTGTCGACCAGGCTGGCCTGCGCCCTGGCGATCCTGGTCTCCAGGTCGAACACCTTCCTGGCCTTGGCGTCGGCGTCGGCGTCGCCGGCCAGCCGGAACAGCGTGGCGACGTGGGCCAGGTACTTCTCGCGCACCGCGGCCATGTCCTTGTCGGCGGACAGGTAGTACTCGCGGCTGGGCATGCCCAGGCCGCCCTGCAGCAGGTAGGCCATGTTGTGGTCGGGGTCTTCCAGGCCCTGCGTCACGAACAGGCCGAACAGGTGCTCGGTCTGGAAGTTGGTGGCGTTGATCGGGTCCACGTCGGCGCGCAGCTGCGCGCCCAGCGCGCGGGCCAGGCCGGCGCGGTCCCTGATCGCGTCGATGGCGTCCAGCTCGGGCTTGAGCGGCGCGAGGCCGGCCTTCTCGATCGCGGCCTCGTCCATGAAGGCGGCGTAGTAGTCGGCGATCCGGCGCGCGTCGGTGCCGGCGGCCGGATGGCTGGCGGCCACGCCCTTCACCAGCTCGGCGTTGCGCTTCTCGGCCTTCTCGAACACCTGCAGGAAGATGCCGGTGCTGGCGCGGTCGGCGGGGATCACCGCGGTCTTGCGCCAGCCGCCGTTGGCGTAGGCGTCGAAGTCGTCGCCGGGCTTCACCGAGCGGTCCATGCCCGCCTGGTCCACGCCCTGGTGCAGCGCCGGCGCCGTGGCGGCGAAGGCCGCCGGCGCCACCGCCGAGCCGAGCAGCAGCGCTGTCGTGAGAGTCCACCGGATGCGTCGCATGGTTGCCACCTCGCCAGGAATTAAGGGCGCCCATGATGGACCGCGTGGCGGGGGTTGCGGTGCATGACTTTCGGGCTAGCGGGATGGGGATGTGATTCCTTCGCTAGCCCCGCCCCTCGCCCCAGCCCTCTCCCCGGAGGGGAGAGGGCGCAAGGCGCGGCACATCCGAAAGTCCCGCCCTGATTCGCCCACCACTCACCACTCACCACTCACCACTCACTTCTCACCACTCACTTCTCACCACTCACTTCTCACCACTCACTTCTCACCACTCACTTCTCACCACTCACTTCTCACCACTCGCTGCTCGCCTCTCGTCCCTCGCCTCCCGCTTCTCGCTCGCGCAGCGAGCGTGAGGAGTGCGCGCAAGGAAGCACGCTGCTCTTTCGGGGCCCCTATGGCGCGGCGGGTGGGCGGCGGACCAGCCCGGAGGGTGGCCCGCAGGGAGGCGGGCCAGTTTTTCGTCGGGGCAGGAGCCCCGTCGAAAAACCCCGCCGCCCACCCGCGCACCTTCCGGGCAGAGC
>Ga0182749_1000428_pt1 | contig 40139 bp, 37 predicted proteins | sample eDN3rd37CKraftMG_FD_128875 | JGI IMG/M metagenome (GOLD analysis project Ga0182749, IMG submission 128875) | Enriched Miracle-Growth compost microbial communities from Emeryville, California, USA - eDNA 3rd pass 37_C Kraft MG (version 2) (version 2) ...
AGCACGGCGCGACGATGTCGAAATGTCTTAAAGGCCAAACCCCGCACCCTCATTTTACGGCTTGCATCGGTTAGCTCCATGCCGTAACCGCGCGAGAAAGCGCGATCAGCCCGTCGAAGCCCTGAAAAACCGATGATTCTCCCCTTGTTTCGCCGAAACCGGCCGCCCGACACCATTTCCAGCCTGTATGGCATGATCGTGGCGCAGGCGCGAAGCCCGGTCTTCTACCGCGAATACGGCGTTCCCGATACCATCGGCGGCCGTTTCGACCTCCTTCTGCTGCATCTGGCCCTCGTCGTCGAGCGTCTGATGCGGGAGGAGGGTGCGAAGGCCGTCGGTCAGGGGCTGTTCGACCGCTTCTGCGCCGACATGGACGACAATCTGCGCGAGATGGGCATCGGCGACCTGGCGGTGCCCAAGCACATGAAGCGCGTCGGCGAGGCCTTCTACGGCCGCTCCCAGGCCTATCAGGAGGCGCTGCTCGCGGCCGACGATGCGGCCCTGGTCGAGGCGCTGGGCCGCAATGTCTATGCCGGCGCGCCGCCGGCGGCTGCGGTGACGCGTCTGGCGACCTATATCCGTGCCGTGGCGGCGGCGCTGGCGCGCCAGCCGGTCGACGCCCTGACGGCGGCACGCCTCGACCTCCCGGACCCGGCGACGGTTCTCTCGCCGGTTGAGAAGGCCTGACCAAGAGATTGAATGGCAATGGATAAATCGACCGATCTGTGGCACGCGCCCGTTACCGTGGACGACATCCCCGAGGCCGGGCTTCATGTGGAGCTTGAAGCGCCGGAGGCGGTGCGGGAGGCGCTCGCGCCGGTTGCCGGTCTGCGCGCGCTGCCGGAGCTGAAGGCGACCTTCGATCTGACCCGGCGCGGCAGGGGCGTGCATGTCGGTGGCACGGTCTTGGCAAGGGTCGGCCAGACCTGCGTCGTCACCCTCGAGCCGATCGAGAACCGGGTGGAGGAAGAGGTCGATCTCCTGTTTTCGCCCGACGTGCCGGCGGTCCCTGCGGATATCGAGGCCGATGCTCATAGTATTGGTCACACGGCCGACGAGGAGGACGCACCGGAGCCGCTCGTCGGCGGCACGGTCGACCTCGGCGCGGTGGCGACCGAGTTCCTGATGCTCGGCATCGACCCATATCCGCGCAAGGAAGGCGCGCAGTTCGCGAGCCCCGCGGCCGAGGACGCGGGTGCGCATCCTTTCGCCGCCCTGGCCGCGTTGAAGAAGTCGCCGGGCGGGGCGCGCTCCTGAATCGCGCGGCGTCGATGCCGGGACAACCGGGGGACAAGCGGCTTGTGCCGGCCGTCCGAGCGGTTATGGTCGCCGCCGTGAGAGGATTCCATCCAGCCGGATTGCCGGCCACCGCGCCGACAGGGCGTTTCCATGCCCGATAAGGTCCGCATTGCGCTCGACGCGATGGGCGGCGACCATGGCGCGTCCGTCATCCTGCCGGGGGCGGATATCTCGCTCACCCGCCATCCCGACATCGAGTACCTCTTGTTCGGCGACAGCGCCGCGCTCGGCCCCGTGCTCGAGAAGCTGCCCCGGCTGAAGGCCGCGTCCACGGTCGTCCACACCGAGGTCGCCATCCGCATGGACGACAAGCCGAGCCAGGCCCTGCGCTACGGCCGCTGGAAGTCGTCGATGTGGCTCGCGCTCGACGCGGTGAAGAAGGGGGAGGCCGATGTCGCCGTCTCCGCCGGTAACACCGGCGCGCTGATGGCCATGTCGCGCTTCAACCTGAAAATGCTGCCGGGCATCGACCGGCCGGCGATCGCCGCGATCTGGCCGACGCTCAAGGGCGAGTCCGTCGTGCTCGACGTCGGCGCCTCGATCGGCGCCGACGAGGGCCATCTCATCAATCTCGCCGCCATGGGCAGCGCCATGGCGCGGGTCCTGTTCGACATCGAGCGGCCGACGGTCGGGCTCCTCAATATCGGCGCCGAGGAGGTCAAGGGCCTCGAGCAGGTCCGCGAGGCCGGCCGCATCCTGCGCGAGACGCGCTTTCCCGATTTCTCGTACTACGGCTTCGTCGAGGGCGACGACATCGGCAAGGGTGTGGTCGACGTCGTCGTCACCGAGGGCTTTGCCGGCAACATCGCGCTCAAGGCGGCTGAGGGCACGGCGCACCAGCTCGCGAGCTACCTGCGCGCCGCCATGAGCCGCACCTGGGCCTCGCGTCTCGGCTATATCCTCGCCAAGCAGGCGTTCAATGCCTTGCGCGAGAAGATGGATCCGCGCAAATCCAACGGCGGCGTCTTCCTCGGATTGAACGGCATCGTCATCAAGAGTCACGGCGGCTCGGATGCCGAGGGCACCGCCTCCGCCATCGATATGGGTTACGATATGGTCCGCTACGAACTGCTCGCCAAGATCGTTCACGCCATGGCGGGCGACCTGCAAACCGCGACCGAACCTCAGGCGAGCGGGGCCGCCTCGTGAGCAAGCTGCGTTCGGTCGTCCTCGGCTGCGGCAGCTACCTGCCCAGCCGCATCCTCAGCAATGACGAACTGGCCCGCTCGGTCGACACCACCGACGAGTGGATCGTGCAGCGCACCGGTATCCGCGAGCGGCACATTGCCGCGCCGGGCGAAGTCACCTCCGACCTCGCCATCCATGCGGCCAGGGCGGCGCTCGCCAACGCGCATGTCGACGCCGGCACGATCGATCTCATCGTGCTCGGCACGTCGACGCCGGACCAGACCTTTCCGGCGACCGCCGTCTCCGTGCAGGCCGCGCTCGGCATCACGCAGGGGGCCGCCTTCGATCTGCAGGCAGTGTGCTCGGGCTTCGTCTACGCGCTGTCGATCGCCGATTCCCTGTTGCGCTCGGGCGCGCACAAGCGCGCGCTGGTGATCGGCGCCGAGACCTTCTCGCGCATCCTCGACTGGAACGACCGCACCACCTGCGTGCTGTTCGGCGACGGCGCCGGCGCGCTGGTCCTGGAGGCGCAGGAGCAGCCGGGCACGACCGCCGACCGCGGCATCCTGACGACGCATCTGCGCTCCGACGGTCGCCACAAGGCCAAGCTCTACGTCGACGGGGGCGTGTCCTCGACCCAGACCGTCGGCCATCTGCGCATGGAAGGCCGCGAGGTGTTCAAGCACGCGGTCGCCATGATCACCGACGTCATCGAGGACGCCTTCGAGGCGACCGGCACGACGGCGGCCGACATCGACTGGTTCGTGCCGCACCAGGCCAACAAGCGCATCATCGACGGCTCGGCGCACAAGCTCGGCATCGCGCCCGAGAAAGTGGTCATCACGGTCGATCGTCACGGCAATACCTCGGCCGCCTCGATCCCGCTGGCGCTCGCAGACGCGGTCGCCGACCGGCGGATCAAGCGCGGCAACCTGATCCTGCTCGAAGCCATGGGTGGCGGCTTCACCTGGGGCTCGGTCCTGCTGCGTTGGTGAGCGTTCGCGGGCACGGAACCGCGCCCGCGACCCTTATCCAGACACCAGGGCGGCGCGCTCCGAAGGGACATTGCCCCGTTGACCGCTCGGGATCATGCCAATATCCTGAAAATTCAACGGCATATCGCCCGGGGGGCTGTGTCAGGTGATGACTGGTAAAACGGTAACGCGCGCCGATCTCTGTGAGGCGGTCTATCAGAAGGTGGGACTCTCTCGCACGGAATCTGCTTCTCTGGTCGAGCTCGTGCTCAAGGAGATCACCGACTGCCTCGAGCGCGGAGAAACGGTCAAGCTTTCGTCCTTTGGCTCCTTCGTGGTGCGCAAAAAGGGCCAGAGAATCGGGCGAAATCCGAAGACCGGCAAGGAAGTGCCGATCTCTCCGCGCAGGGTGATGGTGTTCAAGCCGTCGGCGATCCTCAAGCAGCGCATCAACGGCCACGACGTCCCCGACGAAGAGCACGCCTAGCGTTGCCTCAGTCCCGCGTCAGGCCCGACCGCTCAAGGGAGTGACCGCTTTGGACGAGAAATCCCCCGACGCCTTCCGCACCATCAGCGAGGCCGCCGAGGAGCTCGATCTGCCGCAGCACGTGCTGCGCTTCTGGGAGAGCCGCTTCCGCGAGATCAAGCCGATGAAGCGCGGCGGCGGCCGGCGCTTCTACCGGCCCGACGATCTCGACCTCCTGCGCGGCATCCGCCATCTGCTCTACGGCGAGGGCTACACGATCCGCGGCGTGCAGCGGATCCTGCGCGAGCAGGGCATCCGTTTCGTCCAGGCGGTCTGGCAGGAGGGGGCGACGCAGCCGCCGCATAGCGCCGGCGACGACGAGGACCTCGTTGCGGAGGCCGAGGCCGCACCGGCGGAGGAGACGCCCGGTCTCGGCAGCCGCATCGGCGCGCTGATCGGGCGCGACCTCGGCGACCGGGACGAGGGCGAGCGGCGGCGCGAGCCGCCGATGACCGCGGCGCCGATGCCGCGCCTGACGCCGGCCGACCGCGCCGGTCACGCCGCGGCCGACGTTGAAGTTGAGGATGAAGTTGAAGCCGCCCCGCAGGCCACGGCGGTGTCCGCGGCCAGTCCCGCACCCGCGCTGGGCGGTGACGATCTCGGCCGTCTGCGCGCGGTACTGCAGGACCTGACCGAATGCCGGCGGCTGATCGACGCCGCGGTGGCGCGGCCGGAGTGACTTGCGGCCAAGTGATTGCGGCCAAGTGATTGCAGCGAAGTGATTGCGGCCCGACGCTCTGCCGCGATCATGCGCAGTGGCGATGGTATCCCCTGATGTGTAGCGCCTCGCTACCGCTCATGTAGACTGCTCCGCGGCAAGGGGCGGGGGAATGCTGCGCGCTGTTGCGATAGCCATCGTTGCGGTCGTGATCGGGCTGGCCGGCGGTGTCCCGGCGCGCTCCCAAATCGCGCCCTTGCCGCCGCCGGGCGGCGGCCCGGCACCGCTCCCGTCGACGTCCACGCAGCCGCTCACCCCCCTCGGCTGGTACGTCACCGGCGGCATGTTCTGTGCCGCGATCTCGCCGATGATCGGCACGGTCGTGCTCGGCCGCGAAATGACCACCGCCGAAGTCGGCCGCTCGACGCTCAACTGCTTCCTCGGACCGATCGGCTGGATCATCGGTCCGACGTTGTTTCCCGACGTGCCGGTCGCCGCCAACACGCCGCCGCGGCCCCCGGGGCGCACCACCCGGACGCAGCCCGCACGCGGCGGCCGCAATGTCGGCATCCCGCCGCCCGGCGAGACGCGCTTCGTGCCCGACGAGCTGGTGGTCGAGATCGCGCCCGGCCTGTCGCCGCGCAGCCTCGCGACCATCCTGCAGCGGCTGCAACTGACGCGCATCGAGGAGCAGCGCTTCGCGCTCACCGGACGCACGCTGCTGCGCCTGCGCATCGGCGGCAATCGCACCGTGCGCGAGACGCTGCAGCAGCTCGCGCGCTATCGCGGCGTGCGCGCGGCGCAGCCGAACTGGCTCTATGGCTTCGGTCAGGCGCAGGCCGCGCCCGCGGACACGGGCGCGCAATACGTCGTCGGCAAGCTGCACCTCGTCGAGGCGCACCGCATCAGCACCGGCGACGCGGTGACCGTGGCGCTGATCGACTCGCGCGTCGACGCCGCGCATCCCGACCTCGCCGGCGTCGTCGCCGACCAATACGACGCCATCGGCGGCACCAGCGCGCCGCATGCGCACGGCACCGCGATGGCCGGCGCCATCGCCGCGCAAAGCAGGCTCGTCGGCGTTGCGCCCAAGGTGCGGCTCCTCGCCATCCGCGCCTTTGCCGGTGAGGGCGACAGCGCCAAGGGCACCACCTTCAGCATCCTCAAGGGCCTCGACTGGGCGGCGAGCCACGAGGCGCGCATCGTCAATATGAGCTTCGCGGGACCGGCCGACGCGATGCTGCGCGACATGATCGTCAAGGCGCATGCGCGCGGCATGGTGCTGATCGCTGCCGTCGGCAATGCCGGGCCGAAATCGCCGCCGCTTTACCCGGCCGCCGACCGCGAGGTGATCGGCGTCACCGCGACCGACGCCGAGGACCGGCTGTTGCCGCAGGCCAGTCGCGGCCCGCAGGTGGCGGTGGCCGCGCCTGGCGTCGATATCCTCGCCGCCGCGCCCGATGGGCAGTACGAGATGACCTCCGGCACCTCGGTTGCCACCGCGCATGTGAGCGGCGTGGCGGCGCTGCTTCTCGCCCGCGACCCGAAGCTCACGCCGGCGGCGCTGCGCCGCATCCTCGAAGGCTCGGCGCACAAGGTCGCCGGCACGCCGCGCGAGGTCGGCGCCGGTGTCGTCGATGCGCTCAAGGCGGTCGAGGCCGCGGGTCGCTAGCCGCCATGACCGCATTTGGCCCTGCGAAGCGCGCGTGATAGCAATCGGCGCCATCAATCGAGGCGCATCATGGCCGATCCCGATCCGCTCGTCGTCGAAAGCCCGTCCGGGGCTGTCAGGGTCCTCAAGCTGAACCGGCCGGAGCGGCGGAACGCGCTCAATTTGCCGCTCCGCAAGCGCCTCGCCGAGGAGGTGACACAGGCGGTCGCCGATGCGGCCGTGCGCGCCATCGTCATCACCGGCAACGATCAGGCCTTCGCCGCCGGCGCCGACATCGGCGAGATGGCGGACGCCGGCCCGATCGAGCTGATGCTGCGCAACGTGCAGCAGTATTATCGCGTCGTCGCCGAGTGCCAAAAGCCGGTGATCGCGGCAATCGAGGGCTTCGCCCTCGGCGGCGGCCTCGAGCTCGCGCTCTGCGCCGACATCCTCATTGCCGCCGACGGTGCCAGGCTCGGCCTGCCGGAGGTCAAGATCGGCATCCTGCCCGGCGGCGGCGGCACGCAACGGCTCGCCCGCCTCGTCGGCCGCGCGCGCGCGATGCCGCTGTTGATGACCGGCCGCATGGTCGGCGCGCAGGAGGCCTTCGCCATGGGCCTCGTCAGCGAAACGACGCCGAAGGGCGAGGCGCTGACGCGCGCGCTGGCGCTCGCCGAGGAGATCGCGTCGATGCCGCCGATTTCGGTGCAGCAAATCAAGGAGATCGTCAACGAAGGCCTCAACGCGCCGCTCGACACCGCGCTGATGCTCGAGCGCAAGGCCTATCTCCTGCAATACGCGACGGCCGACCAGAAGGAGGGCATGCGCGCCTTCCTCGACAAGCGCAAACCGAACTACGAAGGCAAGTGATGTTCGACAGACTGCTCGCGCCCGATCTCGTCGTGGCGGTGTTCGGGGCCGGCACGATGGGCCGCGGCATCGCGCAGGTCTGCGCCCAGGCCGGCATCCGCACGCTCCTGTCCGACACGCGCGAGGGCGCGGTCACGGAAGCGATCGCCGCGATCGGCAAGGTGCTGGAAGGCCAGGTGGCCAAGGGCCGGATGACGGCGGAGGCGAGGGGCGCCGCGCTCGCCAATCTCGTCGAATGCAAGTCCTACGACGAGGCGGCCGGCGCTTCGCTGGTCATCGAGGCGATCGCCGAACAGGTCGAGCCGAAGCGGCAGCTCTTCCGCGAGATGGAAAAGCGCATCGCCCCCGACGCGGTGCTCGCCACCAACACCTCCTCGCTGTCGGTGACCGAGATCGCCGCCGGCTGCGCGCGGCCGGGCCGCGTCGCCGGCCTGCACTTCTTCAACCCGCCGCCGCTGATGCGCCTCGTCGAGGTCATCGGCGGCCTGCGCACCGATCCGGCGCTGGTCGAGACGCTGACGCAGTTCGTGCGCCGTCTCGGCAAGCATCCGGTGGTGGCGACCGACACGCCGGGCTTCGTCGTCAACCATGCCGGCCGCGCCTACGGACCGGAGGCGCTGCGCATCGTCTCGCAGGGCATCGCGTCGCCGCGCGAGGTCGACCTGCTGATGAAGGAGGCGGCCGGCTTCCGCATGGGACCGTTCGAGCTGCTCGACCTGATCGGCGGCGACGTCACCCATGCGGTGATGGTGAGCATGTTCGAGCAGTATTTCGGCGAGCCGATGTACCAGCCGTCGCCGCAGATGACGACGCGCGTGGCCGGCGGCCTGCTCGGCCGCAAGAGTAAGCAGGGTTTCTACAGTTACGACGGCGCGCCGGTCGCGTCGCCGCCGACGATCGACGTGCCCGAGGCGCGAAAGCCGGCTGAGGTCTGGGTGGCGGCGGAGGAGGGCGGCACCGAGCTTGCACAATGGCTCGATGAGGCGGGCGTCAAGGTGACGCTCGGCGGCACGCCGGGCACCGACGCACTCTGCTTCGTCACACCGCTTGGCGAGGACGCGACCGGCGCTGCGGTGCAGCTCGGCCTCGACCCGACGCGCACTGTGGCGGTCGACATGCTCGGCCGCTTCGCCGGCCGCCGCACGGTGATGAAGACCCCGCTCACCTCGCCCGAGACGCTCGGCGCGGCGGTCGCGGCGCTGACGTCGAACGGCGCGGCGGTAACCGCGATCAACGACAGCGCCGGCTTCGTCGTGCAGCGGCTGCTCGCCATGATCGTGAATATCGGCACGCGCATCGCCGAACTGCGCATTGCCGCGCCGGCCGATATCGACGTCGCGGTCGAGCTCGGGCTGAACTATCCGAAGGGGCCGCTGGCGCTCGGCGACACGCTCGGGGCGGCGCGCGTGCTGGCGGTGCTCGACGGCATGCACAGCGTGACGCACGATCCGAAGTATCGCGCCACCACCTGGTTGCGTCGCCGCGCCAAGCTCGGCGTGTCGCTCAAGACGCCGGATTGACGATAACGCAAGCGGGCGCGCCGCTGCCGCGACGCGCCCGCAACCTTGCTTCACAGCTCGATCAGTACAGCTCTTCCACCACGGTCTTGCTCGCCGGTTCGACGACCAGCATGCGGTCGCCGATCATGGCGTAGTCGTAGCCGCGCAGCGCGGGCGCCCGGTACACGACGCGCTCCGGCATGGCGTAGAGCGGCACCGAAGCCGGCAGCGGCGCGCCGACCCGGTAGCTGATGCGCTCGGTCACCCGGCGTGCCGGCCGCACGTCGCGGACCGTGTGCAGCACCTCGCGCCGCTGCCGTGTCGTCAGCCGCACTTCGGTGGTCTGCAGGGGCCGGCGGATCGCGCGGCGCGGGGCGGGCGCGACGATCGCTTCGGTCGCAATCGCGGGCGGCGCCGGCGTGACCACCTCTTCGGTGATCGGGGCGGGCTCGACCACGACGCCCGGGCCCGGCGCCGGGACGACGACGGCGGGCGCTGGCGCGACGTAAGCCGGCGGCGCCACGTAGGTCGGCGGCGCGACGTAGGTCACCGCCGGAGGCGCGTCCGGATCGGTGACGATCACGGCTTGCGCATTCGCCGCCGCGGTGCCGGCCAGCAGGGCGGCGCCCAGGGCCGCAAGACGAAGTGTGTTCGACATGGCTGTCCTCCATTCCGTTCGCACAAGGGGCGCGGCCTTCCAGGGCGCGCACACGCGTACCCGGGGCGAACGCCGGCTCGCCCGGGCCCGTTCCTGGTTCCCGGTTCCGCTGGCGCGGTCTTGTTGGGGCAGTCGCGCGACCGGAATGCGATGATCGAACAGGGGAAATCGCCGCCGTGGAGGCGCGGCCGGCGACAGTTGCGCGGGCGGAGTCGGGTCCCTATAGTCCGCGCCGTTCCGGTCGGGGCGTGGCGCAGCCCGGTTAGCGCGCTTGTCTGGGGGACAAGAGGTCGTGGGTTCGAATCCCGCCGCCCCGACCAGAAAATTCCCGATATGCCGCGGCCGAGAAACGGCCGCCCCCGCTCACGCCTCCGCTAACTGCGCCCGCATGAGCACGCGCCGGAACGGCGAACGATAAGGCATCGACAGCTTGATGCGCTGGCCGAGCGCGGCCTTGACGAGGTTCTTGCCGAACTGCATGCCCGTATCGACCCTGATGGCCGTCGTCGAGCGGACGGCAAAGCCCGACTGCTTCAGGTAGTCGCGCAAATGCGCCTCGCCGGCGAAGACGAGGTGGTCGGGCAGGTAGAGCAGGTCGGGATAGTCCCGCATCGAGGCGAGATCGCCGCCATTGCCGGTTTCGAGGAAGAGTTCGCCGCCGTCCTTCAGCAGCGGGCGCAGCCGTGCGAGGAAATCGCGGAAGTCCGGAATGTGCGAGAACACGTTGATGAGCGAGATCACGTCGAAGCGGCCGGCGATGTCGGACAGGTCGGCCTGGTAGACCGGCAGGCCGCGTGCCTGCGCGTCGAGCGCCTTCGGCGCCATGGGCTCGATGCCCATCACCTGGCTTCCGGCCGGCAGGATCTCCTGCAGCACCTCGACGAGCTCGCCGAAGCCGGCGCCGACGTCGAGCCAGCGCACCGGCGTCGAGGACGCGACGATGTCGGGGAAGACCCGGCGGACGGTGGTGGCGTAGCGCAGCGCCTTGCGCCGGCTGCGCTTGTAGACGACGTGCAGGACCTCGCCGGACGTTCGGTGTTCGCCGATCTCGTTGGCGTGCGAAATCTCGGCGAGGCTCGGCCGCGGATTGACGTAGACGAGGCCGCAGCCGCTGCACTTCATGCAGGAGAAGCCGTTCTCTGCGCCCCATTCGCCGCCGCGCGCGCCGCCGCACAGCGGACACTCGATCGTCTCGAGAGCAATATCGGTGGCGTTCATCGGGCTGGCCTCAAGCCATCGTTGTGAATAGCGCGCGGCGGCGTTGCTGGCGCCGTCAGGGCGGCTCGTAGCCGCCGCGGATCATGTGCACGATCGCGACGCCGACATGACGCGTGTTGGGGAAGCCGCCGGCGACCTCGGCCAGCGCCATGAACAGGAGCGCGTAGAAGTATTGCGGCCACCGTTTCTCGTAGCCGAGCAGCGGGCGCGAGATGCCCGCGGCGAGGGCCGGACGCGTCACGACATAGCCTGTGGCGGCGCCGAGCAGGGCCCCGACCAGGATGTCGCTCGGATAGTGGATGCCGAAATAGATGCGGCCGAGGCAGAGCAGCGCGCCGTAGACGCCGAAGACGAGCCCCGCCCAGCGCGAGACTACGAAAAGACAGGCGGCGATCGCGAACAGATAGGTCGCGTTGTCGCTCGGGAAGCTGCTCCAGTGCTCGAGGTCGAAGGTCCACGGATAGCTCGGCGCGGCGGCGCCGATCGCATACATCGGCCGCACGCGGAACGGCAGCAGCGTCGAGATGGCGCGATTGAGCACCAGCGCGATCGCCACCGCCGGCACGACCAGGATCAGCGCCTGACGGCGGCCGATCACCTCGCCGTCGGGCCGGAACCAGAGCAGGCCGAACAGGCCGAGGAAGAGCACGCCGGTCGGGCCGGGCAGGCGGTAGACGATGTGGTCGAGCGTCGGCGACGTGCCGCAGAATGCGTTCAGCGCCCGGAACAGCGAGACGTCCAACGCCTCGAGGAAATCCACGCTCGCCCCCCGATGACAGTTTCATGTCGGCGCGATGCCTTTCCTCTAATGACGCAAGTTTGATCGAGGTTCCGTCGGATATGTCTGTGCGGGCCGGGTCCATGCGGCGTCAGATACCGGTGCCGGAAAAGAACTCGTGCCGGATCGTGCGCCAGATGATCGTCACGTCGAGCCACAGCGACCATCGCTCGATGTACTGCAGGTCGTAGTCGACGCGCGACACCGCGGCCTCGGCCTGCGCCGTGCTGCCGCGGCAACCGTTGACCTGCGCGAGACCGGTGATGCCGGGGCGGATGTTGTGGCGCTGGAAGTAGTAGGGCACCAGGTGCTCGTAGCGGACATTGGCCGCCTTCATGCCGGGGACGTGCGGCCGCGGCCCGACCAGCGACATGTCGCCGAGCACGACGTTGATGAGCTGCGGCAGCTCGTCGATGCTGGTGCGGCGGAGCACGCGTCCGAGCAGAGTCACGCGCGGATCGTTGCCGACCGTCTGGGTGACGCCGGAGCGGTCGCCGAGCTGCACATGCATGGTGCGGAATTTGAAGATGCGGAACCGCTGATTGCGGTAACCGTAGCGGTCCTGCGTGAACAGCACCGGCCCCGGCGACGTCAGCTTGATCGCGATCGCCACGCCGACCAGCAATGGCGAGAGCACCGCCAGCGCCAGCGTCGCGCAGGCGAGGTCGAACATGCGCTTGCTGCGCGAGGTCGCCGGCTCGCGGAATGCGCCGCGGTGCGAGAGGTAATAGACGCGCCGGCGCGGCTGGCGGATGCGGGTCTTGTAGGCGAGCGGCTCGTAGAGCGGCCGGCGGTGATGCCAGACGCTGGCCTCGTTCACGGGAAGCGTGGTGGTCAAGGTCATGGGGGCGCCTCTAGGTGTGGTCATGTCGCGTGCAGTTGCCGGCTCTCGCATTACCTCGACGCCTCGTCCCATTCGCATGACGCCCGTTTACCGCCAGGCGGCGCTCTCGAACGATACCGCTCCGGCCATGTCGCGCGTTCATCTCGTCGTCGCTCGTCGTCGTACGCCGATTCCGTCAATCGCGTGCGAGGAGGTTAGAAATGCATTTGGAAAAATTAAGGCGCGCGTCGCAGAAAGCGCAGTGTGTCGATGTGCAGCCGATACCGTCGCATCGCGCCGGTATTGCAATTTGCAAAACGGCGATCGGTTGCACGCGTTATGTGCTACTTGCGTGAAACTATTGCGGCGTTCATGCGGCAGGTGAACAACGGCAGGCGCGGATCAAAAGGGTTGCGCGCGCATGAAACAAAAACGTCGGTTTCGAGTTCTGTTGTGTTGGGAAGTCGAGTGCGGCTTTCGGGGAGGTATGAATGTGCCTGTTTGGTGTCCGGCGTGCGCTCCGCATTGTCGGCTTTCTGCTCATTGCCGCGGCAACGGTAAGCCTTGCTGCCTGTAACGACTATTCCGATCCGGCGTCGGCGGCGGGCATGCAGCTCGCCTCGGCGGCGAGCGTCTCGGTGGGGCCGCGCGCCTATGTGCTGCGGCCGAACGACCAGATCCGTGTGCAGATCTACAACGAGCAGAACGTGTCCGGCGTCTATACCGTCGACGGCAGCGGCATGGTGTCGATCCCGCTCGCCGGCCGTCTGCGCGCCGCAGGCTTGACGCCGGCCGCGCTCGAGCAATCGATCAAACGCCACCTCGACGGCGGCATCCTCACCGATCCCCATGTGAACGTGCAGGTCGCGACCTACGGCCCGATCTATGTTCGCGGTGAGGTCAAGCAGCCGGGCCAGTTTCCGTATGCGCCGGGCCTGACGGTCGGCGACGCGGTCGCTCTCGCCGGCGGCTATACCTACCGCGCCGACGACTCGGTCGCTTACGTCCGTCCGCTGGACTCCGCGCGTGAGGTCGCGCGTCCGCTCCGCACCGACGTGCCGGTATCACCGGGCGACAACATCCGTATTCCGGAGCGGTTCTTCTGACGCCTGCCGCGTCGCGTTTGTCGCGTTCTTCACATAAGGATCGGATGCGTATCTCCCGACCCCGTCCGAGCGCTTCGACCGAGCGCTTTGCTGCGCCGCGGAACGAAAGAGGCCGGGTTGTGTTGGCCAAGCTGACACGCGTGTGCGGCCGTCAACCTGGCTGCACCGGGCGTCGCCGGCGATGGGGGACAACATGTGGCGCTCTTGCGATGGCGATCGCAGGGGCATCGTCGTCTGCCTTCGCGCAGGCCATATCGCCGTTGACGCCGCCGGCATCACCGCCATGGAATGCGGAGACTGTCTTTGATCCGGTTCCCTACGCCCAGATTTGGTCGCGCGCGCCCGGCGAAGGCGCCATCCCGGAGGACACCCCGGTGGTGACCCGACGCTGGCCGGGCTACGAGGCGCGTGGCATCCGCGCGGGTGCCTGGATGTTCTATCCGTCGGTCTCGGCGGGCGGATTCTACGACAGCAACGTGTTCGCGCAGAACAGCGACCGTTCTTCGGATTTCGCAGCTGTGGTCAAGCCGCAGTTGCGCGTGACCTCGTTGTGGGACCGGCACCAACTGACCTTCGACAGCTATGTCCAGCCGACGCAATACGCCCATTTCTCGAGCCTCAATCAGACCGACGCCTCCGCGCGCGTGAAAGGGCGGATCGATCTGCGCCACGACAGCGCCATTCTCTATAATTTTCAAGCGGCCTATCTGCACGAGGCCGTCGGCTCGCTGAGCTCGCCGCTGAGCGCGGTGGCGCCGACGCCATACATCTATACCCGCGCGCATGTCAGTTACTGGCGCCAGTTCAATCGGCTTGCGATGTCGTTCGGCATGAGCAACGATACCTATGACTACGGCTCGACGCGCTCGCAGAATGGCGCGACTCTCGATCAGAGCAGCCGCAGCGGCACGGTCCAGACCGCGCACGGCCGCGCCGATTACGCGATCAGCGGCAATCTCGGCGTGTTCGCGGCGGTCGAAGGCAACATGCGCAACCTCAAGGGCTCGCCGACCGCTTCGCTCAGTTCGCGCGGCTATCGCGCGCTCACCGGCTTCAACTTCCGTCTGACGCCGCTCGTCGGCGGCGAGATCGGCGCCGGCTATACCAGCCAGCGCTTCGAGGATCCGACGATCGGCACGGTGAACGGGCCGGCCTATCGCGCGCTGCTGACATGGAGCCCGCGCCGTACGATCGATGTCCGGCTCAAGGCCGAGGAGATTACCACGGAAGCCGTGGATACGGTGGCAAGCGCGGTACGCGCGCGCGCGTTGATGCTCGGGGTCGATTACGAATTCCGCCGCAATATCGTCCTCTCGACTGTCGCCGGCTATGAAAACGACAAGTTCGTCGGGCAGGACCGGCAGGATAACGTCTATTCGGCGACCGCGAGCTTGCGATATCTGTTCAATCGGTCCGCCGAAGTCGCGCTCAATTACAAATACGTCAACCGCAACAGCAACGTGCCGACCGCGGTCTACGACAAGCACGTGATAGGACTCGATGTTACAGCGCATTTCTGACGGGCAGGCGCCCGCACGCTACATTCCATATGTCACGGCCGACACGGCTCCCGCGGCGGCCGGCATCACCATTGCCGGCATCTTCTCGATCCTGCGCCGAAGGCTCGGCATCATCGGCGCCACGACGCTCGCCGTCGTCGCGCTGACGATCGTCTTCATTCTTGTGGTCAGGCCTCTCTATACCGCGACCGCGACGGTGCTGATCGACCCACACCGCTCGGACGTGATCAATCTCAACGACAACACGGCGACGGTGCGTAACGCCGCCACCGACGAGGCCGCGATCCAGAGCCAGGTCCTGCTGATGCAATCGGTCGAGGTGCTGCGTCGCGTGGTCAAAACCCTCAACCTGACGTCGGATCCCGACTTCTCGCCGCAGCCGAGTATTCTCGATCCGCTGAAGAAGTTGCTTGCCTTCGGCAAGAAGAGCGACGATCTGAGCGCGGAGGAGGCGGCAACGCTCGCCTCGGTCACGATCCTCGACAAGCGGCTGCAGGTCGGCCGCCAGCAGAACAGCTATCTCGTCGACATCAACGTCAAATCGCACGAGCCGAAGAAGGCAGCCGTCGTTGCCAATGCGGTCGTCAACGCCTATTTCGCCGAACTGGTGAAGGCCAAGGCGGAATCTGTTACCGTCGCCGCGGGCTGGATGGATCAGCAGCTCGCGGATCTCAAGTCGCGGGTGCGCGACGCCGACAAGGCGCTCGAGGAATACCGCGGCGCGCACAAGCTCACCATGATGCAGGGTGGGACCGTCAACGATCAGCAGATCGGTGACCTGAACACGCAGCTCATCCAGGCGCGCGCCGAGGTGGCGCAGGCGAAGGCGAAATACGATCAGGTCGCGCAGATCGCCAAGGACCGCGTCGATCCCGGTTCGCTGCCGGAGGCGCTGTCCTCGGAGACCATCGCGCGGCTGCGCGGTCAGTATGCCGACCTCGCCAAGAACGTCGCCGATCTCGGCACCCGGTTCGGGCCGCGTCATCCACTCCTGGTGGCGGCCCGGGCGCAACTGCGCGACACGCAGAAACAGATCGACGCCGAGGTGCATCGCATCCTGCAGAGCCGCCGTCAGGCCTATGATGTCGCCTCGGCGCGCGAGGCGTCGTTGGAGACGAGCCTCAAGGGCCTGCAGGACGTGTCGAGCGAATCGGGGAAGGCGCAGGTGCATCTGCGCGAGCTGCAGCGGGAGGCGGACGCCAATCGCGCCATCTACGAATCCTTCCTCGGCAACTACAAGCAGGCAGCGGCGCGCGAGTCGCTGAAGCTTCCGGAGGCGCGGCTCGTCTCCGAGCCGGACGTGCCGGTGCAGCCGTCGTTCCCGAAACCGCTCCTGTTCCTCGCGCTCGCGCTGCCGCTCGGCCTCGCCTTCGGCGGGATCCTCGCCGTCGGCGTCGATCATTTCGACCGTCGGCTGAAGTCGCTCAACCAGTTGGCCGTGGTCACCGGCCTGCCGGCGCTGGCCTCGATGCCGATCATCGGCCTGCGCGAGCTGTCGCGCATCGCCAAGCGCGGCCGCGATGCGCTGGCGGGTCACGACCCGAACTCGACCGGCATGCTGCCGATCCCGCTGCAGCCGCCGCTCATGCACTACATCGCGGAGGAGCCGAACTCGGTGTTTGCCGAGGCGGTGCGCGCGGTGCGGCTTTCGGTGCAGCGGGCGGCCCGCAGCCGGCCCATGCAGTCGGTGATGGTGACGTCGGCCATCGACGGCGAGGGCAAGACGACGCTCGCCGCGAACCTGGCGCTGTCCTATGCGATGCTCGGCGCGCGCACGCTGCTGGTCGAAGGCGACCTGCGCAATCCGGAGATGACACGCTCGCTCTGTCCGCGCGCCGAATTCGGCATCCTCGACGTGGCGCTCGGCCGTGCGGCACTGCGCCAGGCGATCGTGACGGACAGCACCGTGCCGCTCTCGGTGCTTCCGGCGCCGATGTCCGAGCACAACCCGGTGTCGAGCGAGTTCGTCTTCTCGAACGCGGTCGGGGTGATCCTGACCGAGCTGCGGCGCCACTTCGACATGATCGTCATCGACGCGCCGCCGCTGATCCCGCTGGTCGACAGCGCGGCGCTGGGCGAATACGCCGACGGCATCGTGATGGCCGTCGGCTGGGACCGTACGCACGAAGACGTCGTCGTCCGCGCGCTCGGGCAGCTCGGTTCGCTGCACGACCGGCTGCTCGGCACGGTGCTGACCCGCGTCGACATCAAGCGGATGAGCCACTACGACTGCTATTACAGCCCGGCCTATATCGAGCCCTACACCTATGTGAACAGGGGCGTCAGGCAGACGATCTGATCAGGGCTTGGTGAGCAGGCCCATGCCGTAACGGAATTCCGGATTAAGCCCTTCGCTCTCGCAGAAGCGCGTATAGGCGATGCGCGCCTTCCAGCTCGAGCCCTCGGGGCAGTCGTCGACCAGGATCATGCCGCCGGAGGCGAGTCGCGGCCAGAAGCGCCGCAGCGAGAGGAAGGTCGGCTCGACCAGATCGACGTCGATCAGGACGACCGAGCACTGCTCCGGAAGCGCCGTTGCCGGCAGCGTGGTGATGTCGCCTTCGATCAGGGTGACGTCGTCGCAGCCGTGCTGGTCCATGATGCGGCCGACGAGAACGCGCGAATTGCCGGAGAACATCGTGCGGTCCTGGGTCGGCGTGCCGCGGGCGGTGTCGGCCGCGAACTGCGACTCGACGAAGCCGTCGAATGTGTCGATACAGATGTAGCGCTTGTCCATGCCGAGCCGGCGCAGCATCTTGCGGGCGATGATGGCGGTGCCGCCGAGATTGCAGCCGATCTCGACCACCGGGCCGGGCACGTCGCGCGTCTCGATCAGGTAATGGAGAAAGAGGTAAAGCCGCTCCGGCGCGAGCGTGAAGGGCGGGTATCGATACAGCAAGGGCGCCAGCGCGCTGCGCGCGAGTCTCTTGAACTGGAATTTCACGTCCAACATCAGCGGCTCTCCGATTTGTTCGACAGTGCGGCGGCAAGCACGATCGCTGCGCCGGTGGCGCTCGCGGCTGCGGTTGCCCAGAGGATGCCGGCAACGCCGAGCACGGCGTTCAGCGCGAAGCCGCCGGCGACGAAGACGGCGAGCGCAAACCAGCGCGCGACGAAGAGGACGCGGGTACGCCGGTTGGCGAGCAGCGAGATCGTCGAGGCCTGGCGCAGCGCGTCGAGCACGACGGCTGCGGCGAGCGGCCAGAGCAGGGCCGCTGCCGCTGCGATCTCCGGCTTGCGGTAGACGGCCGGCAGCACGACGGGCGCAGCAACGAGGATGACGGCGCAATAGGCCATGGCGATGCCGGCGAAGAGCGCTGTGGCGCGCCAGGCGAACCAGCGGCCGAAATGGTCGCCGACGTCCGCCACCTTGTCGGCAACCCGCGGCAGGATCGCCAGATGCAGCGCGGCGTTGAACTGCACGATCGGCGTCAGCAGGTTCTGCAGTGCGCGGATGATGCCGGCGGTGCCGGCACCGCTCGTCATCGCGATCAGCGGGAACACCGCCCATGTGGTGATCCAGCTCACCACGGCGGCGCCGGACAGCCAGCGGCCGGAGCGCCAGATCTCCTTTGCGAGCCAGACGATGCTCGCCCGGCGGACGCGGCGCGGCCGCCCGATGCCGCGTAACGCGGCCGCGACGAGCGCTGCGAACGTGCCGAGGCCCAACAGCAGGATCGCGGACGTCAAAGAGAGCGCATCGAGGCGGGTGAGGACGAAGGCGCCGAGGAGCGAGGTCGCGCCGTAGGTCGCTGCCATCGTCGCGGCGACATCCTGCCGGTCGTGGATATACGCAAGCCGCCGCAGGTACAGATAGAGCCGCTGCAGCGGATTGATGGCAGCGAGCGCGAGCAGGGCGCCGACATAGGTCGGCTGCCACGCGCCGATGGCAAACGCAGTCACGACGACACAGAGGCTCGTGAAGACGCCATAGCCGACGACGACCCAGAGTGCAGCTGCGTCGAGGCGTGCGCGGCCGTGCCGGTTAAGCCGGCTGAGCCGGCTGTAGATCGCCGGCAGCGAGTCGACGATAAGCGCGACCTCGATCGCCTCGATGAACAGCGCCACCGTCCACACCACCACGTATTGCCCGAAGGCCTCGAGCGGCAGCCAGGAGGCGTAGAGCACGGTGAGCAGAAAATTGGTGAGGCTGTAGGCGCCCTGATCGACGAAGGCGAAGAACACGCGGCCCTTCCAGCGATGCGCCATCCGCCCCGCGGCGGCGAGGCGGGCACGCATCGGCGCCGCTGCGCCGCGCAGCGTCGTCGCGGTGGGCGCGCGCAGGGTCACGAGCGTGGCACCCGCGACACGCGCGCACCGGCGAGCCACTGGCGCGCGATGCGGGCAAGGAAGACCGGCATGTCGACGAGATAGCGCCGCCACAGCCGCTGCGGCTCCTGCAGGAGCCGGTACCCCCATTCGAGCCGCGCCGTGCGCACCCAGGCCGGCGCCCGTGGCACGTTGCCGGCGAGGAAGTCGAACAGGCCGCCGACGCCGAAGCCGAGCCGGCAGCCGGTGGCGGCCAGATGCGCATTGAGCCACTGCTCCTGCTGCGGATTGCCCATCGCCACCAGCAGGATGTCGGCGCCGGAGTCGCGAATGCGCTCGACCAGCAGGTCCGTCTCGTCCGCCAGCCCGTAGCCGTCGCTCACACCGACGATGGCGTGGCCGGGCGCGATGCGCGCCAGTTGCGCCGCCGCCCGTTCGGCGGTGCCCGGCTTCGCCCCGAGCATGAAGATGCGGTAGCGGTGCCGCGTCCGCCGCAGATAATGCGGCACGAAGTCGGTGCCGTTGAGGTTCTCCGGAAAGGCGCGCCCGAACAGCATGCGGCTGGCGATATCGACGCCGATGCCGTCATTGAACACGACGGCGCGGTCGAGCATCGCGTGCATGCTCGGATCGACCGCCGAGCGGTTGAGCGTATGCGCGTTAGCGAACACCACCTGCGTCGGCCGGCCGCCCTCGAAGCGGTCGTCGAGCAGCCAGATCGCCTCCGGTGAGGTCCGCACCAGGATCGGCACGTCAAGGATGGTGCGCACGTCCTGGCCGAGCACCGAGCGGTAAAGCTGCTCGTAGGTTTCGCTGACGTGGCTCCATTCGAACGCGAGCGAGGCTTCGATGGCGCGGCTGCGCGACGCCTCGTAGCGGTCGGCGAGACGGGCCCATTGCAGGAGGAAGTCGTGCGCGGCGGCGTCCGGATCGGCGAAATCGAGGACTGTGCCGACCCGGACATTCTCGACCAGCCGCCGGTAGGGCGGAATGTCGCTCAGCAGCGGCCACAGCCCGGCGGACATACCCTCGATGGCGGTCAGGCCGAAGCCCTCGTATTCCGACGTGCTGATGAGGATCGAGCAGGTCGCCATCACCGTGGCGATGTCCTCGTCGCTCGGTCCCTCGACGACGAGCAGCGCATCAGCCACGCCGAGTTCCGCCGCGAGCACGCGCAGATCGTCGGCGGCGGTATCCCATGCGCGTCCGGCAATGACGAGCGTCCATTCCGGATCGATCCGGCGCAGCGCCGCGAGGAACCGGATGGCGCGGTCCAGCCGCTTGTTGCCGGCGAGGCGGCCGATGGCCAGCAGGCGTTTGGCCGGCCGTGCCGATGCCGCGCCGAAGAACCTGGTGGTATCGACGCCGTTCTCGATCAACCAACGCCCGCGCTTGCGGATGCGGCCGAACATCGTGTCGTCCGGCGCACTGACCGACACGACACCCGAATACCAGCTCAGTGACAGCCGCGTGACCGACTGGAAATAGAGGCGCTTCAGCGAGGCCGCGAAAGTGGTGTGAAAGAACCCCCCGTGCGTCGAGACGACGAGCTTGCGCCGGTGCAGCGGTGCGGTCCACGCCAGATAATCGAAGAAGAAGTCGATGCCGTGCACGTGCACGATGTCGGAGTCGCGAATGTGCCGGAGAACGGAGAGTGCGATCGGATAGCGTCGGGAACCGACATAGGGGATCCGCACCACCTCGATGCCCTTGAACCATTCATGCTGCGGTAACGCGTGCGGCCGTTCCGCGTTGAAAACGCAGTCGAGTGTGACGACCCTTACCTGATGACCTTTCGTGCGCTGCGCGCCCGCGAGGTTCTCGACCACATTCTCCATGCCGCCGACGGCCGGATGGAATTGGCGCACGACGTGCGTGATGCGCATGCTCTATTGCTGTCCTGAAATGCCCCGAGCGCAAACGCACAACGACGCACTCCGTTCCCTGATTAAAAAGGTTTCGGCTGTGCGCATGACAACGCGGGTTTCACGCTTCGGCCGCTTTGCTGTCGCCTTGCCACCACGAACCGTCGCGAGACTCCCGATTCGCGACGAGACCGATGGCGGCGGAGATCCTGCCATCGGTATTTTTAAATTCGATTCACCCTGAGCGACGGCAGGACAGAATGCGAAACAGCATCTCACTTTGGATCGCACCCACATTGGCGGCGGTGTCGTTCGCGATTGCGGCGGTCGTTTTACCGGCACGCGCGGATCAGCAATTTCTTACCGGCGTCAATATCGCCGGCGCCGAGTTCAATAGTAAAAAGTTACCGGGCGCCGCCGGCACCGATTACTTCTATCCCAAGGCCTCGACCATCGACCATTTCGCGGCCGCCGGCATGAACGTCATCCGCCTGCCGTTCCGCTGGGAGCGCATCCAGCAGCGGCTTGGCGGCGACCTCGATGTGGCCGAATACCAGCGCCTTGCCGATGCGGTGCAGATGGCGACGGCGAAGAAGCTGTTCGTCGTTCTCGACGTGCACAATTACGCCGCGTATCGCGACCAGACGATTGGCTCGACCGCCGTGCCGGTATCGGCATTCGCCGATCTGTGGCGACGCCTGGCGGAAAAGTTCAAGGGCGAGCCGCTCGTCGGCTTCGGGCTGATGAACGAGCCGAAGGGCCTGACGACGGAAACGTGGCTCGAGGCCGCCAACGCGGCCATCGCGCAGATCCGCCAGACGGGCGCCCGCAACCTCGTATTCGTGCCGGGCAACGGCTGGACCGGCGCGCATAGCTGGTTCCACAAGGGTTACGGCACGCCGAATGCGACGGTGATGCTGGGCGTCAAAGACCCGGCCGACAATTACGTTTACGAGCTGCACCAATATCTCGATTCCGATTTCTCCGGCACGCATCCGGAATGCCGCAACGACCAGATCGGCGTCACCACGCTGACCGAGGTCACCGACTGGCTGCGTCGCAACAACAAGCGCGGCTTCCTCGGCGAGTTCGGCGCCGGCCGCGATGCCACCTGTCTGGCGGCGCTCGAGAACATGCTCACCTTCATCGACAAGAACCGCGACGCCTGGCTTGGATGGACCTATTGGGCGGCGGGGGCGTGGCCCGAGCGCTATTTCACCAGCGTGCAGCCGGTCGACGGCGTCGACACGCTGCAGATGAAGGTGCTGCTCAAGCACGTCGACAAGACGCAGCAAGATCGCGCCGGTCTGCCGTGAGCCTCGTCGCCGCCGCACGTCCGCCGCAAGCGGTAACGGCGCCGGTGCCGCCGGCGGCCGTGTGGACGGTGATGCTCGCCGCCATGTCCTTCCACATGGTGCTGTGCTTCGTGAACACGAAGGTCGGTGGCGTCGGCAACGGCGCCATCATCGGCTGCGAGATCGCCATCATCGGCGCGGTGCTGATGTTTGCCTATCCGGCGATCGACTACGGCCGCTTCCTGGTGGTCGCGAGCGTGCTGCTCTACCTCATGGGACTGGCGGCGGTTCGCACGGCCTTCTTCGGCGAGAGCGTGCAGATCAAGCCGGTGCGCGATCTCCTGATCCCGATCGCCTTCTTCTTCTTCGGCATGCGCGCGGCCGACATCCGCCGCGCCGACCGTCTTGTCCGGGTTGCCGCCACGATCGTCGTCGTCGTCGGCGTGCTGGAATATGCCTTCCCTGACCGCTTCACCGAGGTTTTCAACATCGCCCGCTTCTATGTCGACCGCGGCGCGATGAGCACGGGCCAGTCGCCGCAGTCGTCGAACCTGTTCATCAGCGGTGTGCGCCCGGAAGTGCTCGGCGGCCGCAACCTGCTGCCGTTCCTCGGCGACCACCGCGTCTCCTCGGTGTTCCTCGAGCCGATCTCCTCCGGGAATTTCGGCATCGTCGTGTTCATGTGGGCGCTGGTGCGCTCGCTCGCGGCGCGGCGCCTGTTCCTCGGCATGTTCGCCGCCGGCGCGACCATGATCGTCCTGTCGGACAGCCGCTTCGGCGCGATGTTCTGCATCGTGGCGACGGCGATCGCGCTGATGGGTCCGTTCCTCGGGCGCGTCGCCGCGGCTCTCATCCCCGCGGTCGCGCTCACCGCGCTATTCGTTCTGCCGGGGGTGTTCGACCGGATGCACGTCATCGGCAACGGGTTCGTGTCCCGCGTCATCCTGTCGGGCCGCTTCCTCGACGCGCTGACCTTGCCGAACTGGTTCGGCGTCGAGAGCCCGCCGTTCCAGCCGTTCGACTCCGGCTACGCCTATGCCTTCATCGGTTTCGGCATCGTCGGCGCGGCCGTGCTGTGGCTGGTCTTGTGGCTGATCGGCGGCCGCGGCTGGCAGTTTGCGACCTACCGCAATCTGGTCGGGGCCTATTACGGCGTGCTGCTCTGCGTCAGCAATTCGCCGTTCACGATCAAGACGGCGTCGCTGCTGTGGTTTCTGCTCGGGGTGCTGTCGGCGGCGCGCGATTCGGCGCCGGTGCGGGCGCGCCGAGCGCCGCATCGGCATAGCGTTCCGGCGCGAGCAGCCGCAGCGCGACCTCTTCCCAATCCAGGAACGTAGCGTCGCCGGCAAAGCGGCCATGCGCCAGCGCACGGCCGATCGCCTGCACGATGCCATCGTCGTCGTCGGGGCCGTAGCCGAAGCGGTGCGGGCTGTCGCCGACCGCATAGTCCGGGCATACCGCCGGCAGGCCGAGATACTCGTACTGCATCAGCTTCAGGCTCGACTGCGCAAGATAGCCGGAGTTGGCCGACGGCCGGTAGGCGGCAATGCCGATGTCGGCGTGCTTGATGTAAGGCAGCGTCGCCGTGAACGGCATCTCTTTGTAGAGGTGGACATTCGGCGGCGCCGTGAACGGTTCACCGGTGCCAATCAGGTGGAACTGGATCTGCGGCAGGCGCGCGGCCGCCTGCAGGAAAAACGAGCGGTCGAACAGCATCGAGCCGACCGTGACGGCGTTCGTGCCGCCGGCATAAGGACTCGGCCCGATGGCGGCGAAGTCGGCGCGCTGGATGCCTTGCGAGACGACATAGGTCTTGCCGGCGGCATAGGCGAAATCGTCGGCGATCTTCGGGGCGATGGCGCAGAAGGCGTCGATGTCGTCGGCGCGCCGGCGCAATTCGGCGGCAAGCGCCGGCGGCGCGTCGATGGTGTGAAGCGCGTCGGAAGCGCGATAGACGATGCGAGCGGTCGGGTTGAGCCTGCGGGCGCGGTGGATGAGCATGATGCTCAGCCCGGACTCGACGACAATGTGCGTGGCGCCGCGCAGCGCGTCGTCGATGAAACGGTTGGGCAGCGAGGCATAGGCCGAGAACAGGGGGCCGGCCAGATCGTCCAGCGCCGAAACGCCGGTGCGGAATGGGTGGAACGGCGTGCGCCAGAGGTAGCATTCGACGCCGTTGACGCGCTCGGCACGGTTGGCGCGCGGCCACAGGAACAGGCGGTGATCGCCTTTCGCGCGCGAGACGGGGCTGAAGCGCACGGAGATGAAGGTGACGGCGTCGCCGAGCCGCACATAAGCATCGGCCAAGGCCTGGATGCTGGCGCGGCGGGGAGTCCGATAGTCGTGCACGCCTGAGATGAGGACGATCTTACGGCCGCCGTTCGGCGCCGCGTCTGGAACGGTCTGCACGTCAGATATCGCCCGACAATTGCGGACCGGGCGTGCGTCGCCGCGGCATCAGCCCCAGCAGCGATTTGAGCGCGGGGCCAAGCAGCCTCTGCAGGCGCAGGCCCTTGCCGTTCGCCAGTGGCGTCCAGATGTCGGGATGGATGACGGCGGCGGCCGCCGGCATTGCCTCGGCGGCGCGTCGCTCCAGACGATGGACGAGGGCGGCATTGCGCCGGTTGGCGAAGATCAACAGGTTCTGCCGATACCAGGCGGAGATGCGGCGGTCCTGCCAGATGCGCCAGCGCAGGAAATCGAAGCAGCGGTAGTCGTGGCGGGCGAACTTCGCCGCCCAGTAGGCCGGCCATTGCTCGTTCACGTGGCCGACGCCGCCCTGATAGGGCGCCGCGGCCGAGAACACGACGGCGTCGGCGTGGCGCACGATGTTGCCGACGAAGGTGTCGGCGCTCGCGACGCTGATATGCTCGGCGACGTCCATCGAAATGGCGAGGTCGAAGCGCCGCCCGAGGTCGAAGGTCCGGGCGAGATCGCAGGCGTGAAATCGGCTCTCGGGAATCGTCAGCACCGGCTGCGCCCAGGCACCGTCGACGCCGACCTGGTCGTCGATGCCGAGCGTCAGCGCCGTCGCCGACCAGGTGCCCTGGCCGCAGCCGATGTCGATCAGCGAGCGCGGCCGGAACAGGTCGGCAATGAGCGGGAGGATGATCGCGGCAGAGGCGCGCGCGCCGTCGTGCTCAATCTCGAAGAGCTCTGTGGAATAGGGATTGGCCAACTGCGATACCCCGGCGTCCGGTGTGGGCGACTTGAACGCAAACGACGTGCCTGCCTGCTTCGTTCCACACGGCGCGACAGGATCGGCAATCGGGCTGCGGTTGCGCCGCCTTGCCGCGTGTCACGGCCAGGCGCCAGCGTCGGTTCCCCCGCGGAACGTTGCGCATGGCGCGGCATTGCCTCCGCGGACCCACGGGAGGACTGTTCGATGAGGCTCATTGTACCGACGATGGCGCTGCTGGCCTTCGCGCTCGTCTGCGCGCCCGTGCGGGCGCAAACGCCGGCGGACACCGCGGGCCAGCAGGCCTGCGGCAACGACGCGTTCTCGCTGTGCGGCGACGCCATCCCCGATCGCGGCCGCATCGAAGCCTGCCTGCGGCGCAATTTCAGCCGCGTCAGCCCCGAGTGCCGGCGCTACATGGCGAATTACGGGCGCGCGCATCGTGCGGTGAGCGGTCGTGAGGTGCGGCGTCATTATCGGGAGCGGCACCATCGTCCGGTGAAGCGCCACCATGCGGAGAAGCATCGCCGCCAGCGCGAGTATCGCTATCATTACCGCTATCATTACCGCGATCGCGACCGGTGAGCGGCGCGGTCAGTCGCTCCGGGCGACGCGAAAGGGCCCGCGCCACAACGCGTGGGCATAGAGCGCGGCGCCGGCGACGTAGACGCCCGCATAGCCGGCGATGAAGCCGACGATGCCGACGCCGGCGGCGATACAGGCGAGCGTCATCGCCGCCATCGCGATCGCCAGGTAGGTGGCGACGTGGGCGATCTCGTGGAAGAAGCCGGTGTGCTGCAGGAGGTTGCTGGCGACGTTCTGCGCCAGATTGGCGAGAAGCAGCACGACGAGCACCTTGGTCGCCGCCGGCGGCACAGTGGCGGCGTGGCCGAGCAGGAGCGCGAACAGGTGGTCGCCGGCGACGAGCAGGATGCCGCAGAGCGCGAGCGTGGGGATGGCGCAGAGGATGAAGGCGGTCAAGGTCGCGCGCTTGAGCGTCGGCGCGTCGCGCTCGGCGAGCGCCCGCGTCTGCTTCGGCACCAGCGGGTCGAGGCCGGCGGCGTAGACGAGGGTGGCGCCGCGGAACACCTTGAACACGGTGTCGAGGATGATGGTCGGAGCGCCGAGGCCGAAGGCGGCGGGCACGACGAAATAGGGAAAATTGTAGATCGCGATCTCGGCGACTGAGAAGTTGCCGCTGCGCAGGATCTCGGCCCGGTTGCCGCGCCAGAAGCGCGCCAGAGTGCGGCCGAGGCCGCGCGGCCGCGCCAGCGCGCCGACGCGCACCAGCCGCACGATGCAGACCGCGAAGACGAGCGCCCACAGCGCATTGGCGGCGATCAGGAAGGCGACGAAATCGAGACCGGCGAGCAGCGCCAGCGTCAGCGCGATATGGCCGATGCGGCGCACCGCCTCGAGCACCTCGAAGCCGATGAACTCGTCGACGGCGTTGCTGACGTTGCGCAGCGGGAACCAGACGAGGTTGAGTGCGGCGAAGGCGAAGAACAGCGCGTAGTCGAACGCCTCGATGGCGCTGGTGTCGGACCGCGCGGCCATTGCCACGTAGCAGACGAGCGTGCCGGCGGCGACGATGCCCGCATAGAGGATCGCTACCGCGCTCGACTGCGCCGGCACGGTCGCATCGCGGCTGCCGGAGAGATGCCGCTCGCGCTGGCGCACGAACAGGACCACGCCGGCGCCGAAATCGAACATCCACAGCGACACGCCGAAGGTGCCGATCAGGATGTAGATCGAGAATTCCTGCGGATCGAGCACGCGCGCGAAGACGAAGGTCTGCACGAGGCCGAAGGCGACGGCGCCGCCGGCGGTCGCGGCGCGCAGTGCAAAATAGCGTAGCGACAGCACGCTCGCGAGCAGCCGCAGCGGCCGCCGCAACGCCGACGATGGGGGGAGGGCCTGCGCCTGCGAGCTCATCGTCGCGAGCCTAGGCGCTCCGTTCGATTTTTCACTTAACGGGCGTGGTTTACAAATCCTCACTTCCGTCCCTTGCAGATCGCAGCGGCTTTAAGGGAATTTTCGGGACGGCTGTGTATGGCTTCTGTCACAATGGGCGAAACCGACGACAGCGCGGATCCTGCGAACGCGGTTGTTGTGCGGCGGCCGGCGATATCTCCGGCCGCCGCAGAGCAACCACCACCCGCCGTCAGCGTCGTCGTGCCCTGCTACGACGGCGGCCGCTTCCTCGACCCGCTGATGCGTTCGCTCGCGCAGCAGACCTTCCGCGACTTCGAGATCGTCATCGTCGACGACGGCTCGCGCGATCCGGACACGCTGAACAAATTGGCCGCGCTCGACGGCGAGGCGCGGATCGTGCGCCAGGCCAATGCAGGCCCCTCGGCGGCGCGCAATGCCGGCATCCGCGCCGCGCGCGCCGACATCGTGTTCACGCTCGACTGCGACGATACGATCGAGCCGGAGTTCCTGGCGGAAACGGTGCCGCTCCTGCAGACGAGTCCGGCCGACGTCGGCATGGTCTTCTGCGACCTGCGCCTGTCGGGCGGCGCCAGCGGCATCCTGGCGCGCTACTTCAACCGCTTCGACCTGCTTTTCACCAACACGCTGTCCGCCGGCTTGGTCATGCGGCGCGAGGCCTGGCGCGCCGCTGGCGGCTACGACGAAGCGATGCGCGAGGGCTACGAGGACTGGGACTTCAGCCTGCGGCTCGTCCGCGCCGGCTTCCGCGGCGTCGAGGTCGCCAAGCCGCTCTACGCCTATCGCATCGCATCGCGACCGCGACCGAGACCAGTCGATCCTCGGGCGTCGAGGGTCTGCGGCTCTACGGCGCGCTCTGGCGCCACATTCGCAGCCACTATCCCGAGAGCTACAGCGTGACCGGCATCCTGCGTACCTGGCGCCAGTCGCGCGACGGCAGCGGCCGCGTGCGGCTGTGGAAGGGGCTCGCGGCCTATGTCCTGGCGCAGTGCCTTCCCGACAGCGTGTTCAGCCAGCTCGTTGCGGCGCTGCACCGCTTCGATCCGACGCAGTCCTAAAGGTTTATCCGCGATACCGCATATTTAGGGGATGAGCGAGTGATGCCGATGATCATGACGTCCGCGACGAAGAACGATTTCGCCTCCCCCAAGCGCCTGAGCTTCGACCGCACCATCCGCAAGATTTTTCCCTCGACCTCGAAGCTGACGTTCAATCCGCTGTTCAAGGCGCTGGTGAACGCCGCCGATGTGGTGCCGCGCCTGATGTATCCGGAATTCCGCACCCTGCCGCCGAACCATCTGCGGGTGCGTATCGGCGTCGGCAACCGCATCTTCAACAACCAGGTCCACTTCCTGGTGCACGCGCGCGACTTCTGGATGTTCGCGTTCACCGAGGGGCTCGCCGACTCAAGGTCCACGGTGCTCGACATCGGCTCCGGCTGCGGCCGCTGGGCGCATTGGCTGCGCGACTACAATTTCCGCGGCCGTCGCTTCACAGGCACCTATATCGGCATCGACATCGACCCGGAGGCCATCGCCTATTGCGAGCGGCATTACGACCGCGAGCGTTTCCGTTTCCATCATTCGACGAATGCCAGTGCCTCGTACAACCAGCAGGGCGACGCCGTGCATTACAGCGTGCCGGAGCCGGACGACAGCGTCGATCTCGTAGTGTCTAATTCGCTTCTCACCCACGTGCTGGAGGCCGAGCTCGAGAACTATCTGCGCGAGAGTTACCGCCTGCTGCGCGCCGGCGGCGCGATCATGCATTCGCACTTCAATCTCGATTACCCGCCGGCGAGCTACGGCACCCGTCATACGTTCCAGCACACGATCGGCAATGCTCGCGTCGAGTCGCTGGAGCAGCCGGAGGCGGCGGTCGCCTATCGGACCGACACCCTGTTCAGGCTCGCGCGTGAGATCGGCTTCAGGGAGTGCGAGATTCTGCACATCCCAGGCGGCTCGCAGCACCAGCCAATCCTGCTGGCGAAGAAATAGCGCGCGGCGCGCCGGCGCGACGTTGCTCGATGGCCGGGCTAGTCCCGGCCATTGTCGTCTGTGCGGTCAAGATCGCAAAACAGTGAGCGGAAGCGGCGGCCGGCTGCGGGCGTGCCTGATGCTGGCGGCGGCGCAGCCCCAGAGGATGCCGAGCAGCAGGAAGAAGTGGCGCCAGTGGTCGGTGTCGATCACGAAGCCTTCCGCCATCTCGCCGATGAAGACGGCGAGCGCCGTGATCGCATAAGGCTGCCAGGGCGTGCGGATGAAGCTCGCGCGCAGGCCGATATAGACGGTCGCCAGGAGCAGCACGATATAGGCGACGCCGCCGACCCAGCCATAGACCAGGAATGCCTGTAGGTAGACGTTGTGCTGCTGCAGGCCCTGCGCGGTGGCGAAGCCGAACGGCCCCATGCCGTCGGGATAGTTGAGCACGGCCGTGACCGCGAGCTCCTGCAGGCGGAAGCGGCCACCGTGCCCGACGTCGTAGGAATTGATGAGGTGCGCGCGCTCCTCGAACATGCGTTCGACCGAAGGGATCGACAGCAGCACGACGAACGCAGCGGCGAGTGCCAGGATGCTCAGCGCCGACAGGGTGAAGATGCGCAGCCGCGTCTTCTTCGTCGGGGCGGTGACGAAGGTGAGGGTGACCATCACCGTCGCCGACAAGACGAAGTGGAACCAGGCGCCGCGCGAGAAGCTCAGCAGCAAGCCGACCAGGATGACGCCGAGCAGGCCGAGGTCGACGAGGCCGATACGACGGGTCAGGATGCGCTCGGCGAGGAACAGAGCCGGCCAGATCAGGAAAGGCCCGAACACGTTCGGGTCCTTGAAGGCGCCGAGCGCGCGGCCGCTCGGCGCGAACATCTGCGCGCCGGGGAAGGCGTGGAAGTAGCCGGCGATGCCGGCGGCCGCCACCGCGGCCGCGGTGATGACGTAGGCGGCCCGCATCACCGTCAGCCGCTGCAGCGTGTTGTCGGAGAACAGGCAGGCAAAGAGGATGGCGGCGATGGCGAGATAGACCGAGGTCGCCGCGTATTGCACCGTCTTCTCGATGTCGAGCACGTTAATGAGCGAGATCAGGCCCGACACGTTCCAGATGACGAGGCACAGGAGCAGCATCACCAGTGTGCGCGTGAAGCGCATGCCGGCGATGAGGCCGGCGATCGCCAGCACGCCCATCAGCCCGTCATGCGGCGACGGCTCGATGAAGGCGACCGAGCTCGCCAGGACCGTGACGAACAGGACGACGAGCAGGATGCGCTCGCGCAGCGGCGCTGCGGTCGCAGGTGTTCGAAAGCCGTTCGGTCCGGCGAATGCGGGAGGGCGGCCTGCTGCCGTGGCCATGCCGGCGCGGCCCAGAGGCCCGGCTTGAACCGGGACGAACGGAGCACGAGCCGGGGGCGTCGCGGCCACCGCCATATCGCGGGCGGTGATCAATAGGCGTTCTCGGTCTTGAGCAGCGCGAATGGTGTCTTGACGAGGATCGTCAGATCGAACAACGCCGACCAGTTCTCGATGTAATAGAGGTCGTGCTCGACGCGCTTCTGGATCTTCTCCTGCGTGTCGGTCTCGCCGCGCCAGCCGTTGATCTGCGCCCAGCCGGTAATGCCGGGTTTGACGCGATGGCGGGCGAAGTAGCCGTCAACCGCCTCGTCGTAGAGGCGCGATTCCGCCTTGGCGCTGACCGCGTGCGGACGCGGGCCGACAAGGGAAAGATCGCCCTTGAGCACCACGTTGAAGAGCTGTGGCAGCTCGTCCAGGCTGGTCTTGCGGATGAAGCGCCCGACTCGGGTGACGCGCGGGTCGTCCTTGGTCACGAGCTTCGCCGCCGCGGCGTCGGTCTGGTCGACATACATCGAGCGGAACTTGTAGACCTCGATCAGGTCGTTGTTGAAGCCGTAGCGCTTCTGCTTGAACAGCACCGGCCCCTTGCTGTCGAGCTTGATGGCGAGCGCCACCGCCGCCATCACCGGCAGCGCGAACAGCAGCGCAAGTCCGCCGATCGTCTTGTCGAACAGCCATTTCATCACGACGTCCCAGTCGGCGATCGGCCGGTCGGCGACGTCGAGCACCGGCACCTCGCCGATGTAGGAGTAGGAGCGGGGACGGAACTGCAGCTTGTTGCTGTGCGCGGCGAGGCGGATGTCGACCGGCAGCACCCACAGCTTCTTCAGCATCTGCAGGATGCGGTTCTCGGCCGAGATCGGCAGCGAGAAGACGACCAGATCGACGCGCGTGCGGCGGCCGAACTCGACGAGATCGTCGACGGTGCCGAGCTTGCGCTCGCCGGCCGTCTCGGGACCGGTGCGCTCGCCGCGGTCGTCGAACAGGCCGATGATCTCGACGCCGATGTCCTTCTGCCGCCGCAGCTCCTCGATGACATGGGCGCCGGGATCGCCGCCGCCGACGATGACCGTGCGGCGGGTGAGGCGGCCCTGCCGCGTCCAGTGCCGCACCAGATAGAACAGCACGTTGCGTGAGCTGACGAGCGCGGCGAGACCGGCGAGATAGAACGTGCCGAGCCAGACGCGCGAGAACAGCTCGCCCGCCTTGGCGAAGAACGAGATGCCGATGACGAGCAGGAAGACGACCGACCAGGCGGAGGCGAGCCGCATGTACTGCTTCTCGTAACCGCGGAAGGCCTGCACCTGGTAGATGTCGGCGGTCTGGAAGGCGAGGGTCGCCAGCGTGGCGATGGCGAGCGTGGCGCCGAGATAGCGCCAGAGCAGACCGAGCTCGGCCGGCAGATAGGCGGCATAGATCAGCATGCCGATGGCGACGACGATGGCGAACTCGACCATGCGCACGGTGCCGGCGAGGACGATCGGTGAAATGGGCTTGGCGGTCGGTTCCGAGGCGCGGGCAAGCGCCTGCGGCGAGAGCACACGGGGAATTTTTCGAGGGGCCGGAGCGCCGCCCAGCATGGTGGCGGCGCTCGCGCTCAATGGCGAGCGGACATCGGTGTCGGTCATCGCAGAACTCGTTACAAAATCTGCCCCGGCATGGACCCCGGGTCTGACACTCAAGCCAAGGACTTGCGCCAGTGACTTGACCACTGGCCTAGCTCCGGAAAGTTTTAGGCAATGACCGTCAAGAAAGCCTTATCGCAGCACGCGAAATCCGGTTAACCGCGGCGCGCGGCAATGGCCTCGCCATAGGCCGCGAGCACGCCGTCGACCATGGCGTCGACGGTGAAGCCGGCGCCGATGCGTGCGCGCAGAGCGGCCGCGGCCGCCGCGGTCTCCGCCGGCCGATCGAGGCTCGCGGCGATCGCCGCCGCCAGGGCCGCGGCGTCCTCCGCCGGCACCAGCCGCCCGGCGTCGGTGCCGAGGATCTCGGCATTGCCGCCGACCCGGGTCGCGATCACCGGCTTGCCGGCGGCGCCGGCCTCGAGCACGACATAGGGCAGCCCCTCGGCCCGCGACGGCACGACCAGCACGCGGCCGAGCGCAAATGCCTGCCGCGCGGGCATGGCGCCGGGGAAGCGGACGGCGTCGGCGAGGCCGAGTGCGGCGGCCTGCCGCTCGAAGGCGTCGCGCTCGGCGCCGGCGCCGACGACGGTCGCGGTGACGCGACGGCCCTCGCCATGGAGGCGCGCGATGGCCTCGATGAGCACGTCGACGCCCTTGAGGCGGCGCAATTCGCCGATGAAGAGGAGATCGGTGGCGTCCGGGGCTTCGGCGACCGGCACGAACTCCTCCGGCGCGACGCCGTTGTGCACCACGCGCGTGAGGCGCGGCGCGCCGATCTTGCGCCGATAGATATCGGCGCTATGGGCGCTTTCCACGATGACGACGTCGGTGCGCGGCAGGAGCAGCCGCTCGGTGCCGAGATAGGCGCGGCCCGCGAGGCTGTCGCGGTCGTAGTGCAGGCTGCCGCCGTGCGGGGCGTAGGCGCGGATGGCGGCGGCCCCGGCATTCCAGGCGAAACGGGCATAGGCGCCGCCTTTGGCGCCGTGGCCGTGCACCACGTCGGGCGGAGTGGCGCCGAATCGGCGCGCCACATGCATGAGCGCGGCAAGGTCGGCGAGGCCCGGCGCCCGGCGCATCGGCTGGCGGCTCAGGCCGAGCGCCAGCGAGGGCGCGAGCGTCGAGAGGGCGGCGTCGGCTGCTGGCCCGCCGGTGTCGGCATCCATGATCAGGCCGACACGGTGGCCGCGCGCGATCTGTCCTCGCGTCAGGTCGAGGACGTGGCGAAACAGGCCGCCAACCGGCGTCCGCAGCACATGCAGGATGTTGAGCGGCGTCATCGCGCGTGCCGCCGCGCGTCTCGTGTCATCGGAGCCGGACCCCAGCCTCGGCAGCGTTGATAGCGGGCAGAGATGGCCGGCCGGTTAACGAAAGTTCACCGTGGCGGCCGCGGGCGAATGGGCGGTTAACGCGGCAGCAACCATAATCGGGTGTCATTGCCCCCAGTCTCACAGTGACGTGCGCCTGGAGTAGCGATGTTCTTCCGCAAAAAGTCCCAAGTCGCCGCACCGCCGCCGCAGCCGATACCGGTCCCGGCGGCGCCATCGCCGCCGGTCTATGGACCGACCGGCGAGCCGGATTTGCGCGGATTGGGGCGCATTTTGTGGTCGCGCCGGAAGCTGATCATCGGCATTACCCTGTGCTGCGCTGGCGCCGCCTTCGTCATCGTCAACGCCATCACGCCGCGCTTCCGCTCCGAATCGCGGCTGCTGCTCGAGTCGCGCGAGAACGTGTTCCTGCGCGCCGACGCCGACAAGGCCGCCGACCGCAGCACCATCGACGAGCAGGCGGTGACGAGCCAGGCGCAGGTCGTGCTGTCGCGCGACCTCGCCCGCGAGGTGATCAAGGCGGAGAAGCTCGCCGACATTCCGGAGTTCGACGCCTCGGTCGGCGGCATGGCGCCGTTGCGCGCGATCCTCGGCGCCTTCGGCATCGGCCGCTCGCCGACCGAGATGACGCGCGAGGAGCGCACGCTCGAGGCCTATTACGACCGCCTCAACGTCTCGGCGATCGACAAGTCGCGCGTCATCACCATCGATTTCTCCTCGGCCGACCCGGATCTCGCCGCGCGCGTCGCCAACGCCATTGCCACGACCTACCTGACGATGCAGCAGCAGGCCAAGCAGAGCCAGACGCGCGCCGCCGGCGACTGGCTCGCCGGCGAGATCGACAAGATGCGCAAGCGCGTCGCCGACGCCGAGGCCAAGGTCGAGGACTATCGCTCGCGCAGCAATCTGTATGTCGGCGCCAACAACACCTCGCTGTCGAGCCAGCAGCTCACCGACCTCAATTCCCAGATCGCCGCCGCGCGCGGCCAGCAGGCGGACTTGCAGGCGCGGGCGAAGCAGCTGCGCGACCTCGTGCGCTCCGGCAAGCCGATCGAATCCTCCGACATCGCCAATTCGGAATCGATGCGCCGCCTGATCGAGCAGCGCATCGCGCTGCACTCGCAGCTGGCCGAGCAGTCTACGACGCTGCTCGACCAGCACCCGCGTATCAAGGAACTGAAGGCGCAGATCGCCGAGATCGACCGGCAGGTGCGCGCCGAAGGCGAGCGGCTGGCACGCCAGCTCGACAACGACGCCAAGCTCGCCGGCGACCGCCTGGAAACGCTGACGGCGAGCCTCAACCAGGTGAAGCAGGTGGCCTCGCAGACCAACGAGCAGGACGTGCAGTTGCGCGCGCTCGAGCGCGAGGCCAAGACCCAGCGCGACCTGCTCGAGTCCTATCTCGTCAAATATCGCGAGGCGAGCGCGCGCGACAGCATCAATGCCGCGCCGCCGGAGGCGCGCATCATCTCGCGCGCGACGCCGGCTTTGAAGCCCGCTTATCCGAAGAAGCTGCCGACGGTGCTGATCGCCGCCTTCGCCGGCTTCGCGCTGTCGGCCGGCTTCATCGTCACCGGCGCGCTGCTCGGCAGCCCCGGCGTCGAGGCGCCGCTGGCGCCCGTCGCCTATCCTTACGCCTACGCGCCGGCGGCCTATGCGGCGCCGCCGGTGATGCCGCCGCTCGCGCCGCCGGTGATGCCGCAGGTGGCGGCGCCGCCGTTGTCGCCGGCACCGGGATCGGGCCTGTCGCCGGCGATCGTGCCGCTGCCGGTCGCGACCGTGGAGCAGATCGCGCGCAACCTGCGCCAGAGCGGCGACGCCGGCCGGCGCGTCACCGTCGTCGGCGGCGCCCGCAATGTCGGCACGACCTATGCCGCGATCACGCTCGCCCGGGCGCTGGCGCGCGAGGCCAATGTCGTGCTCGTCGACTGCGCCTTCTCGGCGCCGAACCTGTCGGTGATCTCGACCGACCCGAACGCGCCCGGCGTCGCCGAGTTGATGGCCGGCAGCGCCTCGTTCGGCGACATCATCACGCGCGACCAGTATTCGAACGTCCACCTCATCGCCACCGGCAATGTCGGCGGTCAGGCGGCCGGGCTTGCCGCCTCGCCGATGCTGGCGACGATCGTCGAGGCGCTGGTGCAGAGCTACGACCACGTCGTGCTCGACGTCGGCGCTGCGACGGAAACGCCGGTCGAGCGCTTCGCGCCGCTGACGCAGCGCGCGGTGCTGGTCGCCGGCGATCCGGCCAATCCGGCGACGCGGGCGGTGCGCGAGCGGCTGCTGCTCGCCGGTTATGCCGACGTGATGCTGCTGGCCGGCGTCAACGAGCCGGCGGCGGCCTGAAGCCTCAGGCGAGCGAGGCGAGACGCCCGCGCAGGCGGCGCAACGTCTTGACCGTCGACCACAGCGCCGGATGCTCCTTGAACACGCGCTTGCCGGCCGCCGCCATGCGGAAGCCGAGCGCGGGCAGGTGTGCTGCTGCCGACAGCGGCAGGTAGCTGTCGAACAGAGGCTCGCTGTCCTCGCAGAACAGGTGCTTGTAGCGCGACTGGCCGACGCCGAGATCGAAGGTGTCGAGCCCGCGTTCGCAGCACCTCTTCACCAGCCGGACGATGAGCTGCTCGCCGGGGCTTTCGGCGGCATAGCGGCCGCCCTGGATCGAATTGAACATGGCGCAGAAGCGCCCGCCGGCGACGATGCCGCCCATCGTCGCCACGATCATGTCGTCGACGGAGAGGGCATAGAGCTCGATCGGCGCGGGGCGAGCCTCGCGCGACTCGGCCGCGGCGGCGACGAAGCGGCGCACGCCCGGCTCGGCGAACACATCGGGCAGGCCGAGCAGGCGCATGCGCGCGCTTTTCTGCTTGAAGAATGCATCGAGCACGCGGCGCACCTGGCGCGCGTCGCCGGCGCGCTCGAAGCGGACCTCGCCCATGGCGGCGAGCGCGCGCTCCTTCTTCTTCATCTTCTTGCGCGTCGCCGAATTGGTGCGGGCGCGGAACAGGGCCTCGAAGTCGGGAATGAGCGCACAGGAGAAGCCGGCATTGGCCGAGCGTTGATGCGGCAGCAGCGCCAAGGGATTGGTGGCGCCGTCCCAGGTGAGCGGCTGCGCCGTCAGCTTGAGCATGTCGGCGCGGCCGGAGAGGGCCCGCAGGACGCCGCGCAGGTCCGCCGCACCGATCGAGGCGGCGAGGTCGCGCCGCCACAGGCCCATGTTGAAATTGGCGTGCTTGCCGCCGAGGAACTCGAGCGCCCGCAGGCCGCCGCTGCGCCGCAGGCCGAGCGGCAGCAGGAAGAGGGGCACCTTCGCCGGATTGAAGCCGACGACGATCGCCGGCGCGGTGCCGGCCTCGGCGCCGAGATGGGCGTGCCAGTGAGAAAGGAATTCGTAACCTTGATAGGGGGTCGCGAGGCTGCCCGAGCCTTCGAGCGCGCGCCACGGGCCCTCGGCCGCGGCGAAATCGTCGAAGACGACGACCTCTCCGACAGCGCAATCGACCGGCATCGAACGGGTTTCGGTCGGAAATCGGCGCAAGGCGACGACAGTCATGGGACGCTCGGCTCTCCCGAAGGGCCGGAGCCTCGCAAAGATTCATCAATATTCCGTTGGAATAATGCTCCACTTTCCGTGGTCGGGCCGGGCGAAGGGCAGGGCAGGTGAAGAAGACGATCATCCGGACCGGTCTGGAGACGCTGTATTTCAGCGGCATGCATCATTTGATGCGGCCGATGTTCGGCGGTATCGGCTGCATCCTGATGCTGCACCATGTGCGTCCGCCGCGGCCCGACGCGTTCCAGCCGAACCGTCTGCTCGAAGTGACACCGGTGTTCCTCGAAGGGCTGCTGCGGCGGCTCAAGCGCCGTCGGATTGATCTCGTCTCGCTCGACGAGATGCACCGCCGCTTCGTGGCCGGTGAGTTCAGGCGCCGTTTCGTCTGCATCACCTTCGACGACGGCTACAAGGACGTGATGCGCTGGGCCTGGCCGCTCCTGAAGCAGTACGAGGTGCCGTTCGCGCTCTATATCCCGACGAGCTTTCCCGACCGGCTCGGTGAGTTGTGGTGGCTTGGGCTCGAAGCGGTGATCGCGCAGAACGAGCGCATCGGCATGACGATCAACGGTGAGCAGCGCTTCTTCGAATGCCGGAGCGTGCGTGAGAAGCGCGAACTCTACGAAGCACTCTACGGTTATTTGCGCAGCATGGCGTCCGACGAGGAGGTGCGTCGCACGGTGCGCGACCTCTGCGCCTGCTACAAGGTCGACATGGCCGCCCTGTGCCGCGACCTGTGCATGGACTGGGAGGAGCTGACGCAGATGGCGGCCGATCCTTTGTGCACCGTCGCCGCGCACACCGTGAACCACCCGATGCTGAAGAAGGTGAAGGACGACGCCGCGGTGCGCGCCGAGATGGAGCAGAGCCGCGCCGTGCTGCATGCGGCGCTGGGCGTCAGGCCCGAGCACATTTCCTATCCGGTCGGCGATCCGACCTCGGCGGGCCCACGCGAGTTCCGCATCGCCGCCGAGCTCGGCTTCCGCACCGGCGTTACGACACGCCCGGGCGTGCTGTTCCGCGCGCACCGCGAATACCTGACCGCGCTGCCGCGCATCTCGGTCAACGGCGAATACCAGCAGCAGCGCTATCTCAAGGTGCTGATGTCGGGGGCCGGGACCGCGATGTGGAACGGCTTCCGCCGCGTCAACGCGGCATAGTCCTCACGCCTCCGGCGCATCTGGCCTGGACATCCAGGAAATCAGCGGCATTGCCGGCAGCACCCAGCCGAGCCCGGCGACGACGTAATAGAGCGCCGCCACAAAACCGTTGATATTGGTCAGCACGGACTGGGCGAGCGCCATGGCGACGAGCCCCCAGACGATCACCAGCGCCAGAAGCGCCACGGTGCCGATGAGCTTGCGGGTGCGGATGGTCATGGCCTCATTCCTCGCGTCATGCCCGCGGAAGCGGGGCATCCAGTAATCAATGAGGCCCGAAATGGCAACCAAGGCCGGGGCTAATGGATCGCCCGCCGGCGCGGAAGATGACAGAAATCGAAATTTGCGGCGCCGCCGCCCGGACTATATGGTCCGCGGCGTCTCCTGCAAGCCGAAGTCGAGCGATGCCTGACGTTTCAGTGCCCCATCTGCGCCCCGTGCGGCTGTGGCTTTTGGTCGCCGCCGCCATGATCTTCCTGACGCTGATCGTCGGCGGGGCGACCCGGCTGACCGAAAGCGGCCTGTCGATTACGGAGTGGAAGCCGGTCACCGGCGTCCTGCCGCCAATGTCGGAGGCCGCCTGGCACGCCGAGTTCGACGGCTACAAGCGGATCCCGCAGTACCGCGAACTCAACCAGGGCATGAGCCTCGACCAGTTCAAGGTCATCTACTGGTGGGAATGGGCGCACCGGCTGCTCGCCCGCACCGTGGGCATCGTGTTCCTGCTGCCGTTCCTCTATTTCCTGTGGCGCGGCATGATCCCGAAGCACCTGAAATGGCGGTTGTGGGGCATCTTCGCCGGGGGCGCGGCGCTCGGCGCGGTCGGCTGGTGGATGGTGTCGTCGGGGCTGGCTGGCACCGATCGCGTGAGCGTCTCGCAATATCGCCTCGCTTTCCACCTGACGCTCGCCTGCGTCATCTTCGCCGCCATTCTGTGGACCGCGCAGCAACTCCGGCCGAAGCCGCCGCGCGCTGCGCCGCCGCGGCTGCGCCGGGCGGCTTCCGCGATCATGGTGCTGGTGCTCATCCAGATCTATCTCGGCGCGCTGGTCGCCGGCTCCGGCGCGGGCCTCGCCTACAACACATGGCCGCTGATCGACGGCGCCTTCATCCCGCAGGCGGCGAGCCTCCTCCACATGACGCCGGCCTGGCGCAACCTGTTCGAGAACATCCTCACGGTGCAGTTCGACCATCGCATGCTCGCTTATGCGATCTTTCTGCTCGCCGTGCTGCACGCGATCGACGCCTGGCGCGCGGGTCGCGCGGCCGGCGCCGCGACGGTCGCCGTGCTGGTGACGCTGCAGGCGGGGCTCGGTATCGTCACGCTACTGCATCAGGTGGCGCTGCCGCTCGCGCTGGCGCATCAGGCGCTCGCCGTCGTCGTTCTCACCGCCGCGATCGTGCACGCCGAACGGCTGTCGCATCGCGAGGCCGTGCCGCTGCCGCGCGCGGTCGCATTGGAGCAGGGCGCATGATCGAGCTCGAAACGGTCGATAATGTCGCGCTCGTGCGCATGCAGCACGGCAAGGCCAACGCGCTGGACACGGAGTTCTGCGATGCGCTCGCCGCACAGTTCACGTCGCTGCGCGAAGGGCCGGCCGCCATCGTGCTGACCGGCACACGCAACATGTTCTCGGCCGGCGTCGACCTGAAGCGGTTGAGCGCCGGCGGCGCCGACTATGTGCGCCAGTTCCTTCCCGCTCTGCACCGGCTCTACGAGGCGGTGTTCTTCCATCCCAAGCCGGTGGTGGCGGCGATCAATGGCCATGCGGTGGCCGGCGGCGCCGTCCTTGCCTGCTGCGCCGACCGCCGCATCATGGCGCACGAAAGCGGCCGCATCGGCGTCACCGAGCTTCTGGTCGGCGTG
>Ga0182749_1000429_pt1 | contig 40114 bp, 62 predicted proteins | sample eDN3rd37CKraftMG_FD_128875 | JGI IMG/M metagenome (GOLD analysis project Ga0182749, IMG submission 128875) | Enriched Miracle-Growth compost microbial communities from Emeryville, California, USA - eDNA 3rd pass 37_C Kraft MG (version 2) (version 2) ...
CGAGCCCACCAATGTCGTATCGCATCGGCGCTCATAGCGTCGCCACCCCTTGAATTTTGGCCGATTTTTCCTCATCGTCAATGAGCGGGCTGTCGCATGGTGTCGCAGCGGATCGCGACCCCTTCGGGGGCATTTTGGGGGCACCGCTGAAAGGATTGGGGGCATCGTGGCACTTACAGATGTGCAAGCACGAAAGGCGAAGCCAGCGGAGAAGGACTATAAGCTTGCCGACGCGGGCGGGCTCTACCTCTTCGTCACGCGGGCGGGCTTCAAGTCGTGGCGCATGAAATATCGATTTGGCGGCAAGGAGAAGAGACTCACCTTCGGCCCCTACCCGGAGGTGACGCTCGTCGAGGCGCGCGAGCATCGCGACGCGGCGCGCCGGCAGTTGCGCGAGAACCTCGACCCGGCCATCGAGCGGCGGAAGGCGCGAGCGGCAAGCGCCGTGAACGCCGGCACGACGTTCGAGAAGATGGCGCGCGCCTGGCACGCGGTACAGACGCCGCGTTGGTCGCAAAATTATGCGGCGCTCGTTCTGCGGGCGCTGGAGCGTGACGTTTTCAAACACATCGGCGCGATGCCACTGCGCGATATCGACGCGCCGCTCGTCCTGTCGACGCTGCGAAAAGTCGAGGCGCGGGGCTCGATCGAGACGGCGAAACGCATTCGGCAGCATATCTCGGCCATATTCGTCTATGGAATCTCGGAAGGCGCGGCCTCGGCCGACCCCGCATCGCTTGTCGGCAAGGCCCTCAGGCCGCTCGTCAATAAAGGCAAGCAGCCAGCGATAACCGATCTGAAAAAGGCCCGGCAGATACTGATCGATTCGGAGGCGGACGTTGGCGGGCCGCAAGTGAAGCTCGCTTCACGTCTGCTGGCTCTGACGGCCGCGCGGCCCGGCATTGTCCGCACGGCCCTCTGGTCTGAATTCGAGGGCATTGATTGGAGCGATCCCGATGCCCCCGCCGAGGGGGCCTTGTGGCGCGTACCGGCTTCGCGAATGAAGCTGGACCTCGATCGGAAGAACGAGGAGGCTTTCGAGCACGTCATGCCGCTTTCGCGACAGGCCGTGGACGTGCTGCGCGCGGCCCGGCGCCTGACGGGGCGAATCAAACTCGTCTTTCACAGCACCCGTTCGACCCACATGCCCATGTCAATGAACACGATCGGCTACATGTACAATCGAATCGGCTATCGCGGGCGGCACGTTCCGCACGGATGGCGCGCAGCCTTCTCGACCATCATGAACGAGCGGGCGCGGGATCATGGGCAAGCGGATGATCGAGCGGTGATCGACCTCATGCTGGCCCATGTGCCAAAAGGGCTATCGGGGTCAGAGGCGGCCTACAATCGCGCCTCACACATGAGCCGCCGGCGCGAGCTGGCGCAGGAGTGGGCCGATCTGCTGATGGACGGCCTGCCGCCGGCTAACGACCTGCTAGATGGAAGGGTGCGTGACTAGGCCGCCTCGACGCCCCAGGCCATCGGGTTCGCGACCCATGCGTCGATGTGGCTTTCGTACCAGCCGACACAATTGGCGCTGAGCTTCACGGCCTGCGGAAACGAGCCATCGCGCATCTTGCGATAGATCGTCGCGCGATGCAGGCCGGTGCGGCGCTGCACGTCAGGGAGGCGGAGCAGGCTGTCGTGGCGCAATTCACCCATCTCGCCCCTCCATAAGCACGGCGCGGACGGCGAGGCCGAGAGGGGTGCTTCGGACATATCCGCCGTCCATCCATGCGAGTCCTCTGGACACAAGGGTTCGTGCCGTCTGCCGATGGATTTTCCCGAATCGGGTCACTGCCCGCTTCTGCGCCTCGCTCAGTTTCCCCGCGATTTCGCGCGCTTCGTCGGTCATGGGCGGGGCTCCCCAGGCCGGCATGCCTCCGCGACCAGATTTCCGTTGTCCCAATCGTCGCGATAGATCGCATACCCGCCCGCAAGCTGAGCGCAGGAGGTATTGACCCGGCCGGCCATCACGACGGCGACCGTGCGCCCGTACCTGTCCGTGGTGACGCGCTCGATCCTGACCGGGCCCGATGCGAGCAAGCGCCGCAGATTGTCCCGGCTGGCGATCGGATCGCCCGGCGCGCAATGGCGTCCGCGCGGGTAGCAGCCGTGCAATTCGGGCGCGTCGATGCCAAGCAGGCGGATGCGCTCCGAGCCACAGCGGATTGTATCGCCGTCGGTCACGGTGCAGCCCGAGACGGCCGCGAGGGCGAGGAGAATAATCACGGGTTCTCTCGGTCCCATTTTTCGTTTTCGGCAACCTGGGCCGCCTTGGCCGCGTCAATCTTCGCCTGCGGGTCCGTCACCCCCAAGCGAGTGAGAAGTTCGATCAGCGCGTCTTCGGAATGGTCGTACCACGATGGCCGCACAAGCATCTGATCGGCGCTTTTGTAGACGTGGAATTTGCACGAGCGGCCATGAACATAATCCATGCTCGCAGCTATTCGATCGTCGCCCCGTGCAAGTATCTCGTCGGTCGTCTCGTCGTCGAGCGGTCCTCCACGTGCGTGAAGAAAACCAAGGCCCTGCGGAGCCGACATCTCATATGCGATTTGCACCGCCTCGCGCAGTTTATTGGCGGGGATAGTGATGTAGCAGGCTTCGTTCATCGTGTTTTCCTTTCTGTTGCAGCGAGCGCTAGGAGGCGGCGAGGGCGAGGAGGGGGAGGATCATTCGCCGCACCCCCGACCAACAAGTTCGCCATTCTCGCCAGCGGTGAAGTCTCGCCAGTGCACCCATGCGTTCGGACAATGGAAACCCCAATCCCGAACCTTCGGGCCAGTGAAGAACAGAGAGACGCACGGTTCGCCACCGATCAATTCAAGGCGATGAGCGTCCGTAGCCGAGCGGTGAACCACGTCGCCGGGCTCGCGGAGGAATGTCCCGCTCGGCGTCACCTCGCGATATCGCCCGATCACCAACACTGATGTGTTCTCCCAAGGGTGATCGTGCAGAGCCCTGTCGTCGTCATCACGCAATATCTCGTGCAGATAGACGTTCTGCCGGGTGTTTCGCGGGACAATCCACCAGCGGCGCAGATAGGCTGGCTCGCCGATTACAAAGTCAGGGTGACGCTGCATGCGAGCGCGTGCCCAAGCGGCCATATCGTCCATATCAGCGTAGTTCAGGCTCACCCTCGTTTCTCCCCGATATGGTCGCCTCGCTTGATGGCGTCGGCAATGGTCGATATGCAGAGGACAGCGCAATGTACTCTGTGCGAAGTTCAGCATTCTCCACCGCGCTCCGATGGTTTATCTGCGCGAGGTGTCGGGCATACTCCACCAACGCTGCGCGCTCTTGTTCAGCTTCGGTCATGATCTACCCACATAGTTGCGCACGGCCCTCAAGAACCGCTCGTATGTCTTAAAGCCCTCGCAGCGCGCGCTGAGCCGCGCCGAACACTTGTCAGCATAGGCGCCGAATGTGGCGCCACATTGGTCACAGATTTGACGATCGCCGAAATAATCGATCACGTCGGCCGACCATGGAAATGTCATGGGCGCGTCCTCAATGCTGGGCAGGTTTGTGTTGCGCCCGGCAGGGGACCTCTAATGCTGGGCACGCCTTGATTACCGGTCATTCCGTCCTCCCGATCTGGCGGATGGCGGCCTCACAGCCCAACGCCGCCTGGAACCCGTCGGCATCGTCGTAGGTCGTCTCGGCCAAGGTCGCGCAGACCTCCGCCGCCCGCCCGAGGATGATGGGGATCACGGCGTCGGCGGCCCTGCGATCGACGTCGCTCGTCCGGCCGGGTGTCGTGCCGGGTAGCGCGCGGGCCGCCGCCACGGCATCCGCTACCTGTTCGCGGAGGGTCGTCACCGCACCCCTCCCTCATTCGAGGCGATGGCGGCGCGGCACTTCTCGATGCAGTTGGCGAGTTGCTTGGCCGAAGTGTAGCGGGTCTTGCCGTCAAACTCGTCGACCGCCCATTGAAGCGCCTCCGCCAGCGCCGCGACCTTGGCCTCGGCGGCGGTGGCGCGGGCTTCGGCGTTGTTCCACTCATGTAGCTGCGCTTCGTTCTTGCTGTCGGCCTCCTTGAGGGCCAACGCCATTACCTGCTCGTGCGCTTCGACGATCCGACACGCGAGCCAGCCGATCGACGCGTCGGGCAGGTTCGCCTCCAACCAGAGCGCGATATGGTCAGCATTCGCGATGTTGAGTTCGCGTTGCAGTCGCTCAGTTTCCGCCGTCGCGCGTTCGATTTGTTCGTGGGTAAAGCGCAACTCATGCGCTTCGTGGTCAAGGTCGGTCATGCGGCCTTCCGATCTGCCTCGGTGAGGCAATAAAACTGGAGAAAATCCTCGGCAGAGACTTCGCCGTCACGAAGCTGCTCCATGTGACGGGCAAGATCTTCCAGCGAGAAGTCGTAGCCGTAACGGCGCCCTTCCTTCGAGATTGCCCCGGCGGCTTGTCGGAGCATGTTGATAGCGTTGCATCTCATGCGGCTTCTCCGAACAGGCTGGGTTGGGCGGGGCGGAGGTCGATGCTAGCGGCCTCGCACCGCGCTCTCGCGGCGCCATCGCGCATCCACTGCACGTTCTGACGCGAACGAGTGTCTGCCTCGCGGTCCAGAACGGCGGCGTAGTAGAGGAGGAAATCATGCTTCTCGGCCGGGGTTCGATAGCGCATCACCCCTCGCCTCCGTCGATATTGCGGCGGGCCACGTCGAAGGAAATCGCCACGATCCACGGGTTGTCATACCAGCGCTTGCCGGGGGCGGTGTTGATGATGGACCAGAGGTCCGCGAAATCCTGCTGCGCGATACCGTTATCCGGGAGCCGTGATCGAACGCCTTCGGCCACCGCGTCTTCGCCGCTGATCTCCTGCAACCGCTGGACGCGCACGTCAGTCACGGTCAGGGTGAGGCGGGAAAACTCGCGCGGCATGAAGATCGACGGCCAGTATTTGGCATTTGGGTGTCGCGGATCATTGTCGGCGCGGTAGATGACGCCTCCTCGGCCGAGCATCCGGGCTTGCGATATTTCGAATACGCCATCGCCCGAATGCGACCACGTTTCTTTGACCCAGAGACGATCGCCGAGGGCGTAACCGATATGGGCCATCCAGCCCGTCCGCGCCGCCGGAACTTGCCACTCGAAAGCGTCGGCTTCCCAGAACCAGCCATCGCCATGCAAATGACGAAAGCCCGACGCGCCTTGCAGCGCTCTGGAAAGAGCGTCGCCCGCCAGTGTGAACGCAGGCGTTTCCGGTGTGGCGAATACACGCGCCTTGGTCAGCACCCGCCTCGTCTGCGTCTTCCGCCCCTCAAGGATCGCGCGGATCATCGGGGCGGAGAAGAGGATGGGACGGTCAGCCATCAGAACGGCGCCCATCGTCATCGCAACCCAGCCCCTCATCGAGGAAGGCCGGCGCGAACTCGCTCGGATCATCTTCGGGTGCGGGGAGCGCCGCAGTGGGCAGCGTCGCACGCAGGCTGACGGGCAGGTCCCACTCGGTTTTGTGGCAGCGCTCCAGCGCAACCGCCGCCGTGCACGGCGTGAAGGCGTAGAGTGAGCCGCCACCGATCAGAACGGCCGGCAACAGTTCGCCATTGTAGATCGGCTCGATCGACAGCATCTTCGTGCCGAACCGTTCGACCTCCTCGCATCGACCCACGAGAGTGCGGTGGCCGAGGCATTCGACGATGGCGTATTCGCCGGTGGGGAGGGAGGGGTCACTCACGCCGCCACCTCATTCATCCGCTGGATCGCCGCCGCGCGCAGTTCCGCACCGTCCTCCTCGTCGAACAGCGGAAGCAGCACCTTGACCCGCGCGTCCACGTCTTCCGGCGCGGCGGCGCGGATTTCGGCGAGGGCGGATTCCAGCGTCGTGGTTTCGCCGCGCTGGGCGTCAGTGGGGCCTTGGGCGAAGGGATCGTCTTCCGGCAGCGCCGCCAGATCATCAGATGCGGTGCAGAGCGCCTTGATCTCCTCCATGATCGGTCGGATGACGCTGCGGGCGGGCTTATCCTGATCCGCCCACCACGCCGTGAAAGCCTTGGTGCCGCCGCGCGCGATCTCGCGGGCGTGGTCCATCGCCTCTTTCTGCTTCTGCGCGCCGCCCTGCCCCTTGGCCCATTCGGCCATGGCGGCTCCTGTGGCCTCGCTCATCGGGCGGCGGGGATCGAACAGCGTGCGAAACTGGTCGGCCACCTTCACCTGATGGACGGGGCAACCCGGCGCGGACGGGTCGAGAATGATCATCGCGGTCATCTCGAACATCAGATCGCCGTCGCTTGCGGGATCCCACGGAATGTCATCACGGCGGGTCTTGGTCTTACGGGCGTTTTTCGCCTTGTCCCCAAAGCCCTGCTGCATGACGGGCTTGGCGCGCGTGCAGATGATGATATTCGTCTTGGCGCGAACGATGCGATCGATCAGACGGCGATAGCGCGGTTTCACCTCCGCCCATGCGAGTTGACTATATTTCGCCGGGTCCACCTCATAGCGGCCATTCGCCCGCTTCTCGGCTTCACGCACAAGGCGGTCCAATACCTGCGCGTGAAGGTCCAGCACGCCGCCGACGCCCTCCCATGCATGGGAAAAGGAGTCGAGGATCAGCACCGGCAGTTCGGCGGCCTCGGCTGCGTCGATGACCTTGATCCAGCGTTCGGGCGGGAAGCCGATCAACTCGCCCGCCTCGTCGATGGCGGTGAAGTCGAAATGTGCCATTTCGGGGAAAGCCGCTTTGTAATGAAGGGCGCGGCGATTCTCGGTATCGACATAGCCGATGGTCGCGCCCTTCGCGCCGGTCATTGTCTCGGCGATGCCGCGCGCAACGCGGAGCGCGGTGAAGGTCTTGCCGGTCCCCGATCCGCCGGACACGCCGAAAGCAATCGTCAGCGGATCGTTGATCTCCGCGACCGGGATAAAGCGGATGCTCATCAGTAATTCTCCTGTTCGACAAGCCACGCGGGCGGGTCGATCTCGTGGACGCCGATTGGATAGCCGGGCCAGTTGTCGGCGCGCAGGCACTCGCCCCAGATGCGGCGGGCCTTTGCCGCGCGCAGGGTGGCGAGGTCCGAGAAGGACGCCGAAAGACGGATCAGGCAGACCTCGAACGGAGCCGCCTTTTCCTGGAAGATGAAGGTGAAAGCCCGGTCCTCGCCCGTCGCGGCCTTCCAGACGGCCTGATAGTGCGCCGCCTGCACGTCGTATCCATAATTCAGGATGGATCGCAGGCAGGCGTCGGGGCTGGCGTCCTCGCACGTCTTGAAATCATAGATCGGGATCGCCGGGTCTTCGTCGATATTGTCGAACATCGCCCGGCACCACACGTCATCAACCCGCGCGATGGCCGCGACCTCGGAGCGTTCCGGGCGCAGTGTGATGCCATGTTCGCGCAGCCGGTCGCGCGCGACGATGGCCATGGCCTCGATGGCATCGCATTCGGTCTGCTTGAGCGGAGTCTGCCCGGCCTCGCGGGCGTCCGCGACGAACTGCTTCGCCTCCTTCGTGCTGATAGCGCCATTACTGGCGAGCAGCGCCTCCGGGATCGCGACATAATCGTCACCGGCCCCTAGCACGGCGCGATGGGCGGCGCGGCCGATGTCGAACGTCTTCTTGTCGATCGACACATAAGCAGGATTCAGGCGGCGGCTCAGGCACCACGCATGGAGTGGTGATTTCTTGAGCAGCGTCTTCGCCAGCGTTGACGACAGGCTGGGTTCCGGTGCCTGATCCGCGTGGTATTCGGCCGCATCCATGTGGCCCACGAACGGGCCTTCAATGCGGGCGGTGCAGATTGCGGTGCTTGCCATCACATATTACCTTCCGGAGCCGCCGCGCCCACAGCGGCTCCCTTGGTTTCCGGGCGAACCGGCGTCGCGGGGGGTGTTTGCGACGGGGCGGGGGTGGAGAGGTGCCGCTCGACGATGCGGAGCGGCCAAACGGGCGCGCCGGTCAGAGGATCGTGCAGCCGCGAGTTAAGAGCGCGCGGCGGTGGCTGATAGAAACGCATCACGCCGTCACCGCCAGCCAGCCGCAGAGTAGCGCCCAGAAGATGACCAGCGCCGGGATCGCGCAGAGGATGGCGTGGCGCATGTCGAGCGGGCGGGTCACGCCGCCACCGGCAGGGCTTCGATCGCCGCCCGGCACTCGTCGGGCACGATCGCCAGCACCGCGTCTCGCATTTCTTTCGCGGTACGGAGCTTGGCGAGGTTCTGCGCGGCCTCATCGCGCTTTGCCAAGGCGTCGGCGTAGGCGTCACGGAGGGTAGCGCCGTAGCCGTGGACCCAGCCATATTCGCTGCCGGGACAGTTGTGCAGGGTGATGCAGGGACGATCTGTGTATTCGCCCCTCACCGCCACATCGACCCGATCCGGCAGCGTCCGCATCAGCGCCTCGATCTGGTCGAGCGTTGCGTCCAGGTCCATCACCGCGCCATGCGGCGTGTAGGTCATCTCCATCATCACCATATCCTCATTTCAAAGCAGTCGTCGCACTCGCGCGTCGGCGCGCATTTCGGGCACTCGGCGAACAGGCTCGCCAGCCAGCGGAGGATGCGGGTCACGCAGCCTCTCCCGTGATCCGCCGCATTCGCGCGTTGTATTCGCGGTTGCGCTTCGCCAGTTCGAGCTGGCCGGCGATCATCTTGAGATCGTCACGGAAACCGGGGCGATAGCAGGGGGCCACGCCGCTCGCCGCCGTGGCTTCGTCGAGTTCCGCATCGGTCAGCGGGCAGGCGGCCCGATACGAGCGCTCGATTTCAAGGAGGGTGGGCCGGGCCATTTCAGGCGGCCTCGGCTTCGGCTGCGGACGTGAAATCCTTCAACGCCTCTGCCGCGCGCAACTCGATAAACTGGATCAGCAACCGATATTGCTGACCATTGGAGCTGTCTCCATGTGACTCTTCGACGGCGGCCGAGAACTCGTCCAGCGTGCCGCTGAAGCAGCCGCGATTGACACGGATGCCGCGATCCTTTTCGAGGAACCAGCAGAGCGTCCCATGTTCGCTTCCGACGCACGAAAACCAGCCAAGGTGATTGCGATGGGAGACCCACGCGTCGCCGGAGACCTGCGCGTCGCCGGAGACCCGCGCGTCGCCGTAGACCCGCGCGTTGCCGTAGACCCACGCGTCGCCGGAGACCCACGCGTTGCCGGAGACCCGCGCGTCGCCGTAGACCCGCGCGTCGCCGTAGACCCGCGCGTTGCCGTAGACCCGCGCGTCGCCGTAGACCCACGCGTTGCCGTAGACCCACGCGTCGCCGGAGACCCACGCGTTGCCGGAGACCTGCGCGTTGCCGGAGACCCGCGCGTCGCCGTAGACCCGCGCGTTGCCGTAGACCCACGCGTTGCCGGAGACCCACGCGTTGCCGGAGACCTGCGAGAGATTATTTTCGCTTTCGACGTAGCCGCCGAGGTCGCCCACCGCGACACCGATCGCGGCGATCGCGACAAGTGCCCTGATGCGGAACAGCGTACGGCCGTCCCAGGTCTGAACGGTGTCATCCTTTACCAGTTCGTATTTTCTGGACGCCTCGGCCATCCGCGTTCCCTCCACTGTGTCGACCGTCTCGCGATCACCGGGAGGGTGATGGTCGGGTCGTCGTGTGGGGAGAATGTGGACTACGAAATGTAGCGCGTCAATAGGAAATGTAGCGTTGTGCTATCTTTTGTATCCCACCCCGCGCGAATCGGTGCTATCGGGGTGGGTGTGGCTCCCGCGCGGGAACGACGAGAAGCCCCCGGCGGCGGGTTAGCGCTGTCGGGGGTGGATCAAGACGTTTTGCACGCACCTGCAAACCCGGCACGCGCTTTTCACGAAAGGCGGGTTCCGTGGAAGGTGTGGCGCGCGAAAAAATCCGCCGGTGAGGACGGCCATCCCTTGCCTCCACAACCATTCATATCGAAACCGTTCCATCAACCTTTGGGTAAGGAGGGCGGGAGAGCCTCCTGCGGCCGCACTAAGCGGTTGATTGGAGAGATATATGTCTGGCTGCTCAAGAAATTGCGTACCGTGTGAACTGGGTTGTTTCGTGCTCATGGGCTTGGTGGCGAGGGCCGATCGACGGGCAGGCGACTCAATAACACATCTAACGCGCCAAGCGTTCGATCGAATGGCTGATGCGGGTTCGCCATTCGATGCTCCAAGCCTTCGCGAAGAACTTCGCCGATCTCTCGAAGCGCACCTTCGTGATCGCGGGCTTTCAACGCGTAAGGCGCCACGAGCGCGACCATCCGTCCCAGCTCGTCTGCACTAGGTAGCGTATCTTCCGGCGGCCGGGTTGCGTGGGGGCCGCCACTTTGCGGAATCGCGCCGCCATGCAAAAGCCACTTTCCGGGGACTCCCAAAGCCTCAGAGAATAGCACCACATGCTTTGAAAAGCCGTTTTGATCCGCTTCATACGCGCGATAAGTGACCGGCTTAATGTTGAGCGAGCGCGCAAACGCGGCCGCGTCTAAATGGCCTTTCCGCACACGCGCCCACCGCAGCCTTGCTCCCGGCGAATCAACGTTAGTCAGACTGTCAGCCATGTGTGTTGGCTCGCACAAACTAACGCTACAAATCATATTGCCTGATGCCGCTACGTTTGATAGCGTCATGTCATTATGGATCATCCGAACATCATCCAGTCGTTAGGTGGCGCCAAGGTCGTCGCAGAACGGCTTCGCGATCGCGGCGTCGTCGTCGCTGACGTGACAGTCAGGTCATGGACATTGGCCGGGAGGTCGATCCCAGCGAAATATTGGGCGCACATCGCAGACATCGCGAAGGAGCGAGGGCGAAGCCTCTCCTTCGAAGAGTTGGCCCAATCGGTGGCCGCATGATCAAGCCGCCCACCTCCCGTCTCATCGTCGACAACTCGTTGGTCTTTCGAATTGGCTTCGTGATGGGGGTCGGCATGGCGATAGGCGTGCTCTGCGTAGGGGGCACGCTTGGTTTGATCGGTCGTCTGCTCAAGTTGGCGGGGGCGTAGGAGCGTGACAGACATCGTCACAGACATCGTACTTCCGGCCCTCATCATTTTCAGCGTGCCGATCGGCATGGTCATCGGCGCCGTAATTCTCGCCGCCGAAGAAGAGCGACGGAAGGATCGCCGCCCATGATGCTCGCCCAAATCGCGCTCGGCCTCGCCGGCTACGGGCTGATCGTCATCGCGATCTGCCGCTTCTTCTACATCGCCGCCCAGGCCGACGACGACCGGCACGACGGCTTCACCTGATTGCATGGGGCGGGGTGGATACGCCTCGCCCGTTCATGTCGCAACGCAACATGATGGTTAAGAAATGTCCTGTTTCCAAACATTTACTATATTCGTTAGGGAGGTTCTTTAATGGATACCGAGACGTTCGCAGGTGCGATGACGTTGCTCGCGGTCATCAGTCTGCTTCTGGCGTGGCGAGCGCTGTCTCGTTTGGCTGCGGTGGAGCGCGAGCTTTCCGCGCGGACACCGAGGCGCGATGCGTCGGGCCGGTTCGTGTCATCGGATCGGGCGCGGGATCAGCGTGCCAGGCAGGATGCGACGACGGCTGCGTTGAGGGCGGGGCGGTGATGCGCTGTGAGAAGATCGGGCCGGCGACGCTGTATCTGGGGGATTGTCTCCAGATCATGACGACGCTCGGGCCGGTCGATCATGTGATCTGCGACCCGCCGTATGAGGCAAGCCTGCACGCAGCAAAGTCGCACATGTCCAATCTCCGGAAAGACGGCGGTCGCGAGCTTCAGGAAATCGACTTTGACTGCATCGACCCTATTCGGGAGCAGTTTATTGAACTGAGCGCCGCTGCCTGCGAAGGTTGGTTCATCGCCTTCTGCACTGTTGAAGGTGCGCGTCCGTGGGCTGACCGCATCAATGCCAGCAGCATGAAGTATAAGCGGGCCTGCGTCTGGGTAAAGCCGGACAGTACGCCGCAACTCAACGGACAGGGGCCGGCCCAAGGCGCGGAGATCTTCGTTACCGCTTGGGCCGGCACGGGCCATGCACGGTGGAACGCGGGTGGTAAGCGCGGCGTCTACACGCACCTCGTCAACAACCCCGAGCGCACCGGCCTGCATCCGACCGAGAAGCCCCGGCGACTCATGTCGGAGATCATTGCCGACTTCACCAGTCGCGGCGAGCTGATCTGCGACCCGTTCATGGGCTCCGGCACCACCGGCGTTGCAGCCGTGATGGCGGGTCGGCGGTTCATCGGAATCGAGCAGAAGTCCGAATATTTCGACATCGCCTGCAAACGCATTGAGGACGCGCAGCGTCAGGGCTCGCTGTTCGGGGAGGCGGCATAATGGGCAACCCCCGGATGCCGATCCCGGCCGGATTCGCCGATCACATGCACCTGCCGCTCGCTGAGCACGCTGCCCTGTTCGGAATAAGTCAGGCCACCGCCTCACGGATGCGCGGGGAGGTGCGCGGGCGTCCATTCTGTCAGGACAAGGGTGCATGCAAAGCGGTAGGGCAATCACATTGCGGAACCTGTGCCCAGCGCGCGAAAGCGGCGGCGGGATATGCTGGGCGCCGATGGACGGACGAAGAGATAGCGATCCTCGTCAAAGGCCGGCGCAAAGGATGGTCCTTCACGCGGATCGTGCGTGATTTGCCGGGAAGGTCCGCCGATGCGGCCGGCGCCAAATTCGAGCAGATAGAAGCAGCAAAGGCGGCCGAGCGCCGCGCGCAGGCAAATTACACGTCACCGATCTGGACACCGGACGAAGACCGGACATTGCTTGCGGGGCTCAAGGAAGGCTTCACGCACCGCGAGATCAGCGAGACGCTCTTGCCGCATCGGACGGTGGGCGCGATCCGCTGCCGCGCGCGGGTGTTGGGCGCCGTCGAGTCGGAAGCCGGTGGGCAAATCGCCCCGATCAGGTCGGAGAATACCGCCGAAGCGATCGGCAGCGCCAATCTGCGACGGGCGATCATCCGCTTTGCCGAGCGGCATCCCGAGAGCGCGATCGGCCGGGCGCTGATCGAACAGCGGGAGGCGGCGGCGTGAGGGACCAGCGTTATCCTGGCACGCTCGCGGAGGAAGGCCGGTTCGGCCAGTGGCTGGCGGGCGCGACTCCCGAAACGATCGCGCGGACGACCGTCGCCGATCTGCTGCAAAGCTACCGTCTCGATGCGCGCTGGATGGAGGCGAAGCTGCTCGCGCGGCAGGATCAAATCCGGCGTGAGGTGATGGGAGCGCCGGTGTGAAAGGCTCCGTCCAGCTCCGTCAGTTTCTGCGCGATATTCGCGCAGGAGCGCCCGTGACAGAGGCCGCCGAACGCGCGGGCATCTCGATCGGGGAGGCGATCCTGCACGCGAAAGCGGAGGACGCCGGCGAATATTCGGACATCGACACCAGGACCCCGACGATGGGGCATAACAGCGGAGGACAGGCCATGCCGGACGTTATCCAGTCGGATCAATTGAGGCTCCTCATCGAGCGCGTCGAGCGGCTTGAGGAAGAGAAGAGCGGCATCGCCGCCGACATCAAGGATGTCTATGCGGAGGCCAAGGCGGTCGGCTACGACCCGAAAATCATGCGCGAGATCGTGCGTGAGCGACGGACGGAAAAGCACGTCCGCGACGAGCGCGAGGCACTGCTGGACACCTATCGCGCAGCGCTGGGCATGCTGGACGGCACGCCGCTGGGCAACGCAGCGCTTCGGGCTGTCGGCTGACGCGCGTGCCGCAAATCGTCCTCCCCTGGCCTCCGAAGGTGCTGTCGCCGAACGCGCGGGTGCATTTCCGCGTCAAGGCGGGCGCGGTGAAAGCATATCGCGAGACAGCCTACTGGCTGGCGAAGGCTACACCGCTCGCGGTTCCGGCCGAGGGCGGAATCGCGCTGCGGCTCGATTTCCACCCGCCCGACCGGAGGCGCAGAGACCTCGATAATATGCTCGCCGCGATCAAGGCGGGGATCGACGGGATCGCGCAGGCGCATGGCGTGGACGACGCGCGATTTGGTTTCTGGCTGAGCCGGGAAGCGCCGGTCAAGGGCGGCGCTGTCGTCGTCACGGTGATGATGTGACCGCGCGCCTCATCGGAGAGATCACCGCGCCGCTCGTCGAGCGCGCCCAGACCATGGCCGGCTTTCAGGCGATGCTCCGTCGCTGCCCGACCTCACACGCCCGCAAGGGCCTCATCCTCGCCGCCTATGACAGCGGCGCGATCGACGAGGCCGACGCGCGCCTCCTGATCGAAGCAGAAGGGCTTGAAACAGCATGAGCGGCCCAACCGCATGGATGCCATTCTACGTCGGCGATTATCTCGGCGATACGCAGCGCCTGACGACGGAACAGCACGGCGCCTATCTCTTGCTGATGCTCGATTACTGGCGCAATGGCCCGCCGCCCGACGATGACGCGGTCCTTCAGCAGATCACGAAGCTGGAGCGGGCAGCGTGGAAAAGGCACAAACCGGCGCTTGCCCGCATGTTCGTTGTCGCCGATGGTGTCTGGCACCACAAGCGTATCGACCGCGAACTGGCGAATGCGGCAAGCAACGCCGAGCGCAGATCGAGCAAGGCGAGGGCGGCGGCAGAAGCACGCTGGGGCAATGCTCCAAGCATACCCGAAGCATGCTCCGAGGATGCTCCAAGCATGCCCGGCCCAAGCATGCTTGGAGAATGCCCGCCACCTTCATCAAGTAAGAAGAACCCAACAGATAAATCTGTTGGGGCCGCCCAACGCGCAAATCGGCTCCCGAAAGATTTCGTTGTTCCGCCCGAATGGCGGGCGTGGGCAGCACAGGAACTCCGTCTATCGCGATCGGTGATCGACACCGAGGCGGCGAAGTTTGTCGACTACTGGCATGCAAAATCAGGGAAGGACGCGACCAAGCTCGACTGGCAAGCGACCTGGCGCAACTGGTGCAGGAACGCTCGGCCGGGCCGCCCGGTTCACCAAGGCCGCGACGATGAACCCGAAATGCCGGCGTTCGCCTGATGGATTCCCGCACCATCGCCGATGCGCTCGCCGAGCACGGTATCTCGCTCAAATCCTACGGCAAGGGCGAGCAGACGCGGACCTGCCCGCAATGCTCGCACACCCGGAAAAAGAAGAAGAATCGCTGCCTGTCGGTGCTGATCGACGACGATGGATTTTGCTTTTTTTGCTTTCATTGCAATTGGAAGGGAGGATCACGTGGAACTGACGCAGCCGCACAGGAACTGGCTGGACGCGCGCGGCATCGATCCCCGGATCGCCGAAAAATTCGGGCTTTTCACGAAAGCGGGAAAGGGCGCGGAATGGCTCGCGGTCCCCTACGTCGAGAACGGCCGGATCGTGAATCACAAATACCGGGTGGCCTCCGACAAAACCCGGCAGATGATGGATTCCGGCGCGCCGCTCACGCTGTGCAATCACGACTGCCTGCTGGATCACTCGCTGGACGCGACGCCGCTGATCATCGTCGAGGGCGAGTGGGACATGCTGGCGGTGATGACGGCCGGCAAGCTCCGGGTGGTCTCGGTGCCCAACGGCGCCCCGAGGGAATCCAGTGACGATCAGGAACTCACCGAGGGCGCGCGCTATGCGTGGTTCTGGCGCCATCGCGAGTTGCTCATGGGCGTCAGGCAGGTCGTCCTCGCGGTGGACAGCGACGAGCCGGGCAAGGCGCTTGCCGCCGACCTCTGCCGCCTGTTCGGCCCCGAGCGGTGCCTGTTCGTCGAGTACCCCGACGGGTGCAAGGACCCGAACGATGTCGTCAGCCTCTACAGCCACCAGACGCTGGTCACGATGCTCGACAGCGCGCGGCCCTATCCGGTGCGCGGTCTCTACACGATCGACGATTTCCCCGAACAGCCGGCCTATACCCGTTATTCGACCGGGATGGCCGAACTCGATGAGCTGTTCCAGATCGTGCCGCGCACGTTCACGGTCTGCACGGGCTATGCCGGCCAGGGCAAGACGAGCTTCCTCATGTGGATCATCGCGGGCCTGATCCGGCGTGGCGTCCACGTCACGATCGCGAGCTTCGAGACCGACATCAAGCCGGTCTTCCAGCGCAAATTGCGGGCGGCGCTGATCGGCGCGGGTGAGTATTCGCGACATCCACCCGACGCGCTCCAGCGGGCGGATGACATGATCCGCAAGCACGTCGCGTTCATCGCACATAGCCCGAACGATGACGAGGATTCGCTTGGCATCGAGGAGGTGATCGAGTTGGCGAAGGCGTCGGTCTACCGCCATTCGACCCGCGTCCTGCTGGTCGATCCGTGGAACGAACTGGACCACAAGCGCCGCACCGACGAGAGCGAGACGGACTATACCGGGCGCGCCATCCGCATGCTCAAGCGCTTCGCCAAGCAACATGACGTGGCGGTGTGGATGATCGCGCATCCTGCCAAGCCGTGGAATGGCGCGGGAAAGGCGAAAATGCCGGGCCTGTACGACATCAGCGGTTCCGCGAACTGGGCGAACAAGGCTGATTATGGTGTCGTTTTTCAGATCAAGAACCGCGAATATTGGACGACGACAGTGGCCTGCACCAAGGTTCGGATGGGACTGCCGGGCCGCATGGGGCAGGCGGTCATCCAGTTCGATCCGGGACGTTCGGCCTATCAATTTTACGCTGACGTGAATGAGACGGAAAGCGAGGCTGCGGCATGACCCGCACCGAGCGAGGGCGGCCGGCGCCTCACACTTTCGGAGCCTCAGCACGCAGCAGCGCAATCATGCGCGTCTGCCAGCCCTTGCCGCTGCCGCGCCATGCCGCAAGGACATCGGGCGGGACGCGTAGCTTGATTTCGATCGGGCGATCTTCGGGAGCCAGGGGCGGGCGGCCGCGCTTGGGTTTGGTGTCGGCCATGTCAGCGGCGCATCGTGCTGATGATGGCCGACGCCTCGCCCTTCGTCAGGCCCGACGTGCCGCAAATCTGCGAGGCCGCGAGTCCCTGCTCAACCGCGAGGCGGGCGATCAGGTCGATCTGCGCGTCGGTAGCAGCGTATTGCATGAGCCCTATCCGCGCCATGTTGAGATGCTCGCGGATTGCGGCGAAGCTGGTGGCGGGCGCGATTGTCACAGCCCTTTTCCCGATGCGCTCGCGCACCTCGTCGATCGAGATTTGCACATATTCGCGGATGCCGGCGAGCGTGTCGCAGCCCATGCGTTTGCGCTCGTCCGCGCTCCAGCCGCGGATGGAGTGCATCTCGTTTTTGATCGTCTCGGTGATTTGGGGGTCGGCGTTAAGCATCGTGTGTCTCCGGTGGGTGGCGTGTCAGTTGCGCTCGTTATGGAGCGCCCGGCTGGTGGCGGCACGTTGGCGATCAACCTCGTCCAGCGCGGCGCTGTTGCGCGTGCCCGCCATGACCTGCATCATCGCGAGCGCGTCCGGAGCCGTGATCCGGATGGCGGTGCCTTTCGGGGTGGTCCAGTTGATGTCGATCATCTCTCATCTCCTTGTGTGATTGTTGTGCACCCATTTTATGGGAGGCGCAAGAGGTTTCTTGGGTGCGCGAAAAATTATTCGGGAGGCATCGGTGAAGGGCAGGCCGGCGGTGACGAGGGCGAGGGTGTTGCGGTATTGGCGGAAGCATGGGCCATGCTCGCTGGGGCAGGTCCAGCGGGCGTGTGGTCTGCATGATCGGGCGCATGCGCTGCGGATTCTCCGTGCGGCTGGCGTGTGGAAAGCGGCGACCTGAATTTTGACAACACGACAAGCGCTTAAAAGCGGCATAGATGGTTGGCCGCTATGGCGGATGCGGCACCCCGGAAAGTAGTAAAGAGTAGCAAACGCGGCTCCGCGCCCGGTGAGCGTCGTGGCGGACGACAGAAGGGCGTACCGAACAAAGCAACGCGGTCCCTGCGCGAAATTGCGCGCCAATATACCGACGAGGCTATCGATGCCTTGGTCAGGGTGATGCAGGACGATGGAGAACCGGCTGCGGCTCGTGTGTCGGCGGCGAATGCAATCCTTGATCGCGGGTACGGCAAGCCCAGCACCGTGATTGCCGGCGATGAGGATGGTGGGGCGATCCGAGCTGTTACGCGGATCGAGTTGGTCGGGGTGCTGCCGTCATGACGACCGCACAGGTCCGCATGCCGGCGAAATTGGTGCCGGTGTTTCAGGGCGAAGCTGATACGCGCGGGGCGTATGGCGGGCGCGGATCGGGCAAAACGCGGACGTTTGCCAAGATGACCGCCGTCAGAGCGCACATGTGGGCGCAATCTGGTGACGAGGGAATTATTCTCTGCGGCCGCCAGTTCATGAATTCTCTCGCCGACAGCTCGCTTGAGGAGATCAAGGCGGCGGTTCAGGAGGAGGAATGGCTTCGCCCGCATTTTGACATTGGCGAGAAATACATTCGCACTGCCGATCACCGAATCAGTTATGCATTCTCCGGTCTTGATCGAAACATTGACAGCATAAAATCCAAAGCGCGCATCAAGCTGGCGTGGGTCGATGAGGCGGAACCCGTCACCGAAGAGGCGTGGATCAAACTGATTCCAACCTTGCGCGAGGAAGATAGCGAGCTTTGGGTGACATGGAACCCGGAGCGAAAGAACAGCGCCACCAACAAGCGGTTCCGCAATTCGACCGACCCGCGCACGAAGATCGTCGAACTGAATTGGCGAGACAACCCGTGGTTTCCGCAAACGCTCGATCGCAAGCGGCTTAAGGATCAGGCCGAGCGTCCCGACAGCTATGACCATATCTGGGAGGGTGATTACATCACCGTCGTCGAGGGTGCCTATTACGCTGCTTCGCTCACGTCGGCTAAGGGGCAGGGCCGGATTGGACGGGTGGCGTTCGACCCCCTCATGACCGTGCGCTTGTTCGTCGATATCGGCGGCACCGGGGCCAAGGCCGACGCCTTCGCAATGTGGCCCGCGCAGTTTATCGGCCGCGAAATACGCATCCGCGATTATTACGAAGCGCAGGGCCAGCCGCTTGCCACGCATCTCAATTGGCTGCGGTCGAAAGGGTACACGCCGGATCGGGCGCAGATCGTGCTCCCGCATGACGGCGCGACGCACGATCGTGTGTTCGACGTGTCTTATGAGAGCGCGTTTCGAGACGCCGGTTATCACGTCACCGTCGTTCCAAACCAGGGCAAGGGCGCTGCCGCAGCGCGCATCGAAGCAGCGCGCCGGCTCTTCCCGCAAATGTGGTTCGATGAGGAGAGCACTGTCAACGGCCGCGACGCGCTCGGTTGGTATCATGAGAAGCGTGACGAAGAGCGCGGAATGGGCCTCGGGCCGGAGCATGATTGGGCCAGCCATGGCGCCGACGCGTTCGGGCTGATGGCCGTAGCCTACGAAGAGCCACGCGAGACCCGCAAGATCAACTATTCGAACCGGGGGATCGTGTGATGCCCCGTGCAGTCCCCCCGCCCACCGTAACGACAGCCGACCTCGCCGGCGGCTGCGAGGGCCATCCAGCGCGCGAGCGTCAACGAGGTGTGGGGTCGGGTGGTGTTCGCAGCGCCTCGATGGATGGCAACGGCGGATTTATCCGGAGCATTACATGACCAAGCGTGATCTAATGTCCGACGACGAGCTGGCCGCACTCCTCGCCGAGCAGGAGCGCGCCGCCAAATCGTTCCGCGATTCCACGCTGGCCGACGATCAGGCCAATGCGCTCGATTTCTACGAAGCGCGGCCATTCGGTGACGAGGAGGAGGGGCGTTCGCAAGTCGTCTCGCCCGATGTGGCCGAGGTCGTCGATTATATGCAGATCAGCGTGTTGCGCACGGTGATTTCGGGCGATCGCGTCGTGGAGTTCGAGCCGGGCGATACCGACCAGATACCCGACATACCGGAGCCGCCAGGGAGGCCAAAGGTCGCGCCCGGTTCGGAGCAAGACCCGCAGACGCAGGCGGCAATGGCGGAATACCAGCGCGCCCGCGCCACCTATGACCAGGCCCTGGCTCCATTGCGCGCATGGGAGAAGCGCCGGACGCAGGCGGCCGAGGACGCGACCGCTGCGGTCAACCATATCTTCCTGCGCCGTCAGAATGGTGAGCGCATCCTGCTCGATTGGTTGCAAAGCGGGCTGATCGAGAAGATCGGCGTCATCAAGACCGCGGCGGTGGTCGAGCGGCGTAAGATCAAAAACGCGCTCTCGGTCGATGCGATCGGTCTCGCTATGCTGACGGAACAGGGCGAGACGATTTCGGCCGCCTCCGAACAGGATGACGGCACCTGGCTGGTCACGGTCGAGCGCGAGGAGGAGGTCAAGCGTTACCTCGATTATCCGATACCGTCCGAAGAATATCTATTCTCCGCGCGCACCCGCGATGAGGACACCGCCGATTATCAGGCGCATCGGTGCCGCAAGACGCTCTCCGATCTTATCGAAATGGGTTTCGACCGGGAATTGGTCGAACGTCTTCCGATTGAGGAGGGATGGGGCTTCGACGATCCGCGTGAGCAGGCGCGGTGGCATGACGAGGAGGAGCATAGCTACGGGCGCACGGGAGCCATGCGCGAGGTCATGCTGCTCGAGGAATATGCCCGCGTTGACATCGACGGCGACGGCATAGCCGAACTGATCAAGGCCTTCCGCGTTGGTGACGTGATCCTCGAAGTGACCGAGGTCGAGGAAGCGCCGTTCGTCGTCTGGACGCCGTTCCCGCGCGCACATCGGTTAGTGGGTGATAGCCTCGCTGAAAAAACGATGGATATTCAGCGCATCAATTCGGTGCTGATGCGCCAGGCGCTCGATGGGGTCTATCAGACCAATTCGCCGCGCATGAGTCTGCACATGGACAGCGAGACGCCGAACACGATCGACGACCTGCTCTCGGTTCGTGCCGGAGGAATCGTGCGCTGGAAGGGCGTGAACAAGCCCGAACCACTGTATGAGCCGTTCGACATCCAGAAGTCGCTCGGGATGCTCGAATATATGACCGGTCTGCGCGAGACGCGCACGGGCATCACGCGGCTCAATCAGGGACTCGACGAAGACACGATCAACAAAACCGCGTCGGGGCAGGCTGCTTTGCAGGCTACCGGCCAGCAGATCGAAGAATTCGTTGCTCGCAATTTCGCCAATGCCATGGCGCGGCTTTTCGCAAAGAAGTTGCGGCTGATGGCGGACAATGGCGATCCGATCGCAATAAAGATCGACGGTCAGTATCGCCGTATCGATCCCACGACGTGGGATCGGGACATGAACGTAGCGGTGCGCGTCGGGCTCGGCTCGGGCCGCAAGGAGCAGCGCCTCGTCTATCGTCAATCGCTGCTTGAGATTCAGGAACGTGGTTTTCAGGTGGGTTTGGTCGATGCCAAGCGGCTTTACAACAACGTTTCTGCAATGATCCGCGATAGTGGCCTGGGGAATCCGGACGATTACATCATCGATCCCGATTCGGATGAGTATCAGGATAATGGGGCGGGCCAGCCGCAGGCCGATCCGGAGGCCATCAAGGCGCAGGGTGAGGCGCAGGCGAAGACGCTGAAAGCGCAGTCGGACGCGCAGACGGCAGCCGCGAAGATGGACACAGCGCGCGAGGAATCGACCGCGCGCCTGCAACTCGCCAGCGAGGAGAGCCAGGCCATGATCGCCCTCAAGCGGGCCGAAGCCGAGGAAGAGGCGCGCCTGGCGAGGGAAAAGGCGGCCTTCGAAGCCGAGATGGCGCAAAAGCAGGCCGATCGCGAGTGGGAACTCGCCCAGCAGCGCGCCAGCCGGGAGGCTGAACTGTCGCGGATGAAGGCGGAAGCGCTGCCCAAGAACCGGGCGGGCGGGGATTTGTCGAAATGAGCGCTCTACGCGAGGCCCTGATCACCGCGATGGAGCGCGCGCGCGACGAGAAGGTTCCGCGAGATCGCTATTCCCTGATCCCCGACTTTGCGGACGCCTGCATCGACGTGATCGGCCAATGGACAGCGGAGGAGCCAGAATGACAGTCGATCCGGTTGTGCGCGCACAGCGGTGGCGCGAGTTTTATGAGGAAGAGGGCGGCCTGCGCGACATGCTGGCGGAAATCCGCAACGCCTATCTTCTGCGGATGGCGGATGTTGAGCCATGGGAGACGGGCAAGCTTGCGAAGCTCGCGATTGCGCACAAGGTGTCCGAGCAAGTCGATGGCTTTGTCGCGTCGATTTTCGCCGATGGTGCCGTCGAACTGAATGCGCGTCACCACGCAAACCGCATCGCCGACCTGCCGGAGCGCAAGCGGCGCTGGCTTGAACGATTCTCAGGGAGCTGATGATGGAAGACCTCGATAACGACGATACCCTGAACGGCGCGGCTGAAGCGTTCGGCAAACTGGAACCGATGGGCGAAGGCGATGAGCCGGAGGGCGACGAAGACGCCCTTGACACGGACGACGAAGGGTATGATGATACCTCCACCGAAGGCGATGAGCCGGAGGGCGACGAGCAGGACGACGAACCGGGCGAACCGGCCATCGAACCACCTGCGAGTTGGGACGCCGAGGCGCGAGAGCGGTTCGCGAAGCTCCCACCCGAGGACCAGCGTTATATCGCTGACCGGGAGAGCCAGCGCGATCGCTTCGTGCAGGCGAAGGCGGCCGAGGCCCAGCAGCACCGCGACGCGGCACGCGCAGCCTTGGATGAACATATCCAGTTGCGCCAGCAATATGCTGAACAATTGGACACGTATGCGAAGCTGTTTGAGCCCCAGCGGCCGGATTACAGTCTTCTGGCATCCGATCCGCAGGCCTACGCGTACCAGCAGGCGGTTTACGACCGAGCCATAGCCCAGCGCGGCGAGATCGCGCAGCAGGCCGAGCGAGCCCGCCAGGAAGCCCAGGCAATCCAGAACCATCAGGCGCGCGCCGAGGCGCAGGCCGAGTTGCAGCGGTTGGTCGAAGCGATTCCGGAATGGAATGATGGCCAGAAGCGCGGCGAGATGGTTCAGGCGCTGGAAAGCGTGGGGCGCGAACTGGGTTATTCCGACGACCTTCTGGCCCAAGCACGGGCGAGCGATGTGATCGCGCTCAAGAAGGCGGCGGAGTGGCGCGAAGGGTATCTCAAATACAAGGCTTTGCAGGGCAAGCGGATGGAGGCCGTAAGGGCCGCCAAAGGCAAGCCGAAAGTGTCCATTCCCGGCACCGCCCAGCCGAGAGGCAGCGGCCGAAAGCAGGCATTGCAGGACTCGATGCAGACGTTGCGGAAATCCGGCTCGCTCGATGCGGCCGCCGCAGCCTTTCGAAATCTCGGGTGATCGACGCTGACGCGCGGCACCCACGCAAAGGACATTAACAATGGCTGTTCCCGCCAATACGATCCAGACCATGACCCGCGTGGGCAACCGCGAGGATCTGTCGGATATCATCTATAATATCTCGCCGACCGAGACGCCGTTCGTCTCTTCGATCCAGCGCGGCAAAGCCAATGCGGTCTATCACGAATGGCAGACCGACACACTTGCCGACGCCGACGACGATAATAAGGCGATCCAGGGTCAGGATTTGGACAATCAGTCCGCTCCGCCGACCAGCCGCGTGGGCAACTATTCGCAGATCATGTACAAGGTCGTCGGCACGTCGAGCACGCAGCGCGCTGTTCGATCGGCCGGGCGCTCCGATGAGCACGCCTACCAGATGGCGAAAAAGGGCAAGGAGCTGAAGCGCGACATCGAGAAGCGCTTCCTCAGCAACAAGCCTGCTGTTCCACCGACCAGTTCGGTCGCGGGCGAGGCGGCCGGCGCGCTGGCGTGGCTCCGCACCAACACGTCGCGCGGCAGCGGCGCGGGCGCTGATCCGACGCTTTCCGGCTCGACGCAGGGCTACCCGAATGCGGGCGCCACCAACGGCACCCAGCGCGCGTTCACCGAGACGCTGTTCAAAGGCGTTCTCCAGGACGTTTGGACTGCCGGTGGCGATCCGTCGATCTGCCTGCTCAGCGCCAAGCAGAAGGTGGTTGCGTCCACTTTTTCCGGTATCGCGCAGCAGCGCCGCGAAACGGGCAATCGTCGTGCCACCATCGTGGGGGCGGCCGACATCTACGTATCGGACTTCGGCGAGGTGCGTTTTGTGGCCGACCGCTTCTTCTCGGATCGCGACGCTTTTATCTACGATCCGGAATATTGGTCGATCGCGACCCTCGATCCGATGCAGCGCGTTCGACTGGCGAAGACCGGCCTCGCGGATCGTGATGCGATCTGGGTTGAGCATACGCTTCGTTGCAACAACGAGGCGGCGTCCGGCGTCGTTGCCGATCTGAGTTAAGTGGAGGAGGGGCGGGCTTTTGGCTCGCCCCGATTTTCTTATGGCCGAACGCTTGCTTGACCATGATCCACTGACCGGGATGAAAACATGGTTCTCGTCCGATGATGAGAACGGTGGGACATGGCGCATCCGCTACGAACAGGATTGCACCGATCTGCTCGATGCCAACAAGGCCGCGCAGGCCGAATCCATGGATCGCCGTTCCGAGTTCTGGCACGCGGCGCGCGTCCCCGCCGTGGTGCAGATGGAATGGCTGGTCAAGCACGGCGTTCGTGCGTGGGACAAGGATCATGCCGAGGGCGTCAAGCGCCTGCTGAACGATCCTGAATACCGATATCTGCGCGTCAATCACTTCATCATGTGAGGCCATTATGACGACCGACGTTTCCGAGATCATGTCTTCCTATGGCGGCCGCCGCCCCGACGAGTCGAACGAGGATATCGTTGCCACGATGGGCGGTCGCAAACGGCGCTTGGGTGACGTTTCGCCTGTTGAGATGACGGGCGAGGCCGATGCCGCTTTCTCCGAGGCACTATCCGGCTTCCTGCCGGACTCCACGCTGACGGCCGACGATCCCGATGAGGTGTTCACCCTCGACGGAAGCAACAACATCGTCGCTACCGCGCCAGAGTCGGGGACATATAGCGTGACCGTGACCGAAACGAACCCGAACGCGGCCAATTCGCCGCACAATACGGTCGTCGCGATCACGATCAGCTAAGGAGGCGGCGATGGCGCTGGAAATCAGCTACTGGTCGGGGATCGATCCGATCACGCGACAGGTCTATGGTACGTTCATCGCGGCGGAATCGCGCTCACTGTCCGGCACCTCGGCGCAGTCGGGCACGACTCCGGACAATGCGGGCATCGTTCGCGTCCACGCCACAGAGGCGGCGCGCATGGCCTACAGCGCTGATCCGACCGCCGCAGCGGGGAGTCTGTACCTCGGCGAAGGCGGCGTAATTGAGTTCGCTGCGGTTCCGGGTCACAAGATCGCGGGAATCACCGCCTGATGGCGCTCGTCCTCGACATACCGCCATCGACCAATCTCGGCAGTTGGAGCGGGCTGCGCGAGGCCGTCGCCGCGTGGCTTGATCGCGACGACCTCAACGATCGCATCCCGGATTTCATACGGCTGGCAGAGGCACGGTTCCGGCGGGAAATCGTGCGCACCGAGCAGGAGACGATCGTGTCGCTGCCTGGGACATTGCCAAGCGATTTCGACAGCGCGCGCGCCGTATATCTGACCGACGCCCCGACCATCGCGTTAACGCAGATTTCGCCGGCGGAACTGCGCGGACGTTACAGCGGCCCCGGCACTGGTCCCCCTCAGGTTTACGCGATATCCGCTGGCCAGATCATTGTTGGTCCGCCGCCGAACGCCGCCTACGCGGCGACGCTGCTGTACAATCGCAAGATTCCGGCGCTCGGGAGTTCGGTTCAGACGAATTGGCTCCTCGACGACCATCCCGATCTGTATCTGTTCGGAACGCTGCTTCATGCCGAGTTCTTTGGCTGGAACGACGATCGTCTGCCGCTCATCAAGTCCGCTGTCGACGAGGCTATTATCGAGATCAACGATGCGGGCAATCGCAGGCGCTATGGCGGCGGCCCGATCGCGGCCCGTTCGCCTGTCTGTGAAGGTGTGCGCGGCGCATATCGGCGATGAACCCCAAGGCCATCTTCGGCGCTTACGAGCCGGACAAGCCGCCGCACATGCATGACGGGCTGTCCGACCTGGGGAACGTCTATCCCAGCGCCAACGGTTATCGCCCGGTGGGGCAGTTCAAGTCGATGACGCCCGAACTGCCCGCCGACTTCACGGGCGGTGCGGCGTTCGTGTCCTCGGACGGCACGTCATCGTTGATCGCGGGCACGGCAACCGCGCTCTATCGGTACTCCGGCGGCGAATGGACGGAACTCGTATCCGACCTCAGCGGCACGGCTCCTTGGGCCTTCACCCAGTTCGGCGATATCGCGGTGGCAGTGAATGGCGGTGTCACACAATCGGTCGATCTGCTCGCGGGCACGGCCGCGCCCTTGGCGGGCGATCCTCCGCCTGCGTCGAGCGTGACGACGGTGCGCGATTTCGTCGTCTATGGACAGGCGGATGGAGACCAGGCGATGGTACAATGGTCTGGCTTCAACGACGCGAGCAAGAACACGCCCGGCGAGGATCAGGCAGGCTTTCAGCCGATGCTCGATGGCGGCGCTGTCATGGGTGTCGTCGGCGGCGAATATGGCATCATCGTCCAGCGTCGGCGTATCGTCCGGATGACCTATACGGGCGATGCCGACGCGCCGTTCCAGTTCGACACGATCAGCGATGAGATCGGCGCTATAGCGCGCGGATCGATCGCAAAAAGCGGGCGGCGCATCTTCTTCCTGTCAGACAAGGGCTTTATGGTCTGCGACGGCAATGAAGTGACGCCGATCGGATTGGAACGGGTGGACTCGACATTCTTTGCCGCGCATCCGCGTTCAACGCTCAATCAAATGAGCAGCGCAATCGATCCGCGTCGCCATATCGTCGCGTGGCTGATGCCGGGCAGTCCGGGGTGGATGTGGATTTACAATTGGGGCATTGATCGCTGGTCGCGGATCGATATTGCGGCAAAGGGTGTCTTCTCGGGCTTCACTGCCAACATCACGCTGGAGCAGCTTGACGATCTGTATCCCGATGGCCTGGAATCGATTCCCTATTCTCTGGACGATGATCGCTTCGCCGGTGGCGATCCTCTGTTCCTGCTCGTCTCACCCGATGACACGATCGGCACGCTTTCAGGCGGCAATATGGCGGCGTGGTTCGTCACGCCGTTCATTGAGATTGCCGACCGCCGCCGCACTCGCATGCGAGCCGTTATCCCGCTTGGTGACATGACGCGCGGCGTGTCGGTGACACTCGATTCGCGCCAGCGTCTTGGCGACAAAGAAGGGCGTCGCACACGCTCGACCTTGCAGCCATCCGGCATGATGCCAGTCCGCACCAATGGCCTCTACATCGCAACCCGCCTCGACCTCGATGCCGATGCGCCATGGACCTATGCGCAGGGCCTGGAGTTCGTGCCCGCGCTTGGAGGCGTGCGCTGATGCTGCGCGTTCCGCCGACAGCATCGAACATGGTCGAATGGGTGCGGCTTGCCGCCAATGCGATCAACGGGCTGATCGGCCGGGGTGACAGCGCGGCGGCTGATGCGGCGCAGATGCAGGCGGCCATCGACGCGTTGGACGGGCGGGCGGATAGTCTGGAAGGCCGCACCGACGCGCTGGAAACATTCGCGGCGGCGCCATTCACCGTGCCCAGCGTCGTGCTGGCAGCGGGACCATTGCCCGCCGCGCCCGCGAAGGGCGAGACCGTTTACGACGAAGCCGACGATACCGTGAAGACGTGGGATGGCTCGACTTGGAGATCCTTATATTGACAGCTTAATGCGTATGACATTACAGTTATCATATGATAGGTGAAGAGAATTGGAGAGACGCCCCAGGGTGGGAGGGATTCTTTGAGGTGAGTTCATTAGGACGTGTTAGGAGCGTGGATAGACTGCTATCCTGTAGAGATGGGATAAGGCGTCGATTCAGATCGGTGTTGCGATCTCAGAGATCGGATCGGCGAGGTTACAAATATATCACGCTCAAGGCGCTAGAAAAGCATAAGAGCGTCGCGGTTCATAGGCTTGTGTGTGAGGCATTCCATGGTCGGCCAGTGCCACCCCGTATAATGGTGGCGCATAACGATGGCCGCCCTTCGAACAACGAGGCATCCAACTTGCGATGGGCTACAGCGCAGGAGAATGCTGCGGACATGGTGCGACATGGGACAGTCGTGACGCGTGATAGCCCCGGAAAAGCGGTTATGAACAGTGCCGATCTGGAGAGATTTCTTGAGCGGTTGACTGGCAATGAAAGGCAATCCGATGTTGCGCGTCTTGCTGGGGTTGGCATCCGTACGGCGGCACGTATTCTGCGAATAAAGCGCGATACCATCGGCGCGCCTGTTCAGGCTCGCGCGAAACTGTCTGCAAATGATATAGCCCAAGCTCGTGAGATGGCTCGGTCGGGAGCCATGAATCCAGAGATCGCCCGGCGCTTCGGTGTTGACACATCGACCATTTGGCGGGCGCTTACTCGGCAGGGTTAGTCTCTCAGGGCGGCTCCCACGGGGCGTCCTTCTTTCCTTGGCACCGCCCGCCCTTCCTGCTATAAATCCGCTCACGCGCCCAGCTCATCGAGCAGCCGTCTCTCTCCTCCGCAGATCGAGACATATGGCGCGCCACGATACTCTCACTTCTGATCTGGAAATCGGCATGGTAGCCGCCCCGCTCAACTGGCCCCGCTGGCCCGAGGCGAAAGCGATGCTTCATCCTGCCCTGATGGCCGGCGATGAGGACTGGCCCGAGATCGAGCGCGATCTTGCTGTGAATGACAAGCAGCTTTGGGCTGTGCTGGCGAAAGGAGGTGATCCCGATCTGCTCGCGGCGGCGGTGACAAGGGTTGCCGCCACGCGAACCGGCCGCATCGCAGAGGTCTATCTTGTCGGCGGCCATGGATTCCGGCGCTGGATCAAACCGCTCAACGACACCATCGAGATGTCTGCGCGCGATATCGGCTGCGTTGCAATGCGCGCTTACGGCCGCTTCGGCTGGCGCGACGTGCTGGGGGCATTCGGGTGGAAGCCGTCCTTTGTCGGCTATGAGAAGGTGTTGTAATGGCAAAAAAAACATCAAAGACGACGAACGATCCGAGTAAGTTCGCGAAACCCTATATTTCTTCTGCCGCCAACGCGGTGCAGGATACTTACAATCAGAACGCCGGCACGGTGCAGGACATCGCGCAATCGGTGCAGTCGCAATTGCCGGGCCTCGCCTCGAAAGCCTTCGGTGACAATCCGCTGGTGACGGCGGCGCAGGGGTATTCCAGCGATGTGCTTGGCGGGAAGTATCTGACCGGCAATCCTTACCTCGATCAGCAGATCGCGAACACGAACGCCGACGTTGCCAATTCCGTAAATGCCGCCATCGGCTCACGCGGCCTCGCGGGAGGAAGTGCGCAGGCACAGATTCTCGCGCGCGAACTGGCAAAGAACGAAACCGCGCTTCGCTATAGCGATTACAATTCCGAACGCGATCGCATGGGGCAAGCGGCGTCCAGCGCGCCGGCTCTCGCTTCGGCTGAATATGCGGGCGTCGCGCCCTATCTGGCGGCGGCGGCGGCGGCGGCGGAACTGCCCTTCACCGCGTCGAATAATCTCGCGTCGGGTATCGGTGGCCTGCTTGGACAATATCAGACGCAGACGAAAAAGAACTCGCTCTTCGATAACGCGCTCAACCTGATTTCGGCCGGGTCGAGCGCGTACAAGTCCTTCGCGGGAGGTGCGTGATGGCGATGTTCGGTGGACGCCCGATGCCGGCACCCAGCGCGCAGGATATTGCGGATTTCAACACAGTGCTGCGTCGCGCGGGGATGCAGCCGGATGGCGCGATCTTCAACGACAACCCATCGTATTCGCAGCCGCAAGCGCCTGCCATGCCATCTCCGGCACCGGCGATGCCAGGCGGCATGTTCGCCAATCGCGCTCCCGCTTCGATTGCGCCAACATCGCTGCCGGCGCTGGATACGGGCGTTGGGGATGTGCACCTCAAGGCTTTCGATCGTGGCGGCACCGGCGATCGCATTGCGCGTGGCCTCGGCGATTTCGCGAACACACTTCTCGCGTTGCGTGGCAATCAGGGCGCGCAAGGACTACTTGATCAGCAGGCGCGGGAGGAACAGGCCGCACGCGCGCAGCAGGAATGGGCGCGGCGGTTTCAGATGGAGCAACTGGCGAAGCTAGCCAATCCCGCACCATCCGCCACGCAGCGAACCTATGATTGGCTGAAATCCATGGGTCGCGACAAGGAGGCGGAAGCTTATCTGCAAAGTGCGGCGAATCCGTTGGCGGCGGTGCAGGTGACGGACCCGAGCACGGGGGCGGTGGGGCTGCAATTCTATCCGAAGGGTGGGCTGCCGGGTGGAGCGGCGAGCGCGACGAAGCCCGCCCCGGCGCCCGGCGCGATCGAGGATGGCTACCGCTTCCTCGGTGGCGATCCGTCACAGGAATCCAGTTGGCAGAAGGTGCAGTGATGGCGGGGCCGTGGGAAAAATATGGGTCGTCGGCTAGTCAGAATCCGGCTGGCGGCTACGTGCCGCTGTCACCGGCGGACCCTACGACACCGCTTAAGGTCGAGCAGCTACGCGGCCAAATCAGTAGCCAGGGAATCAGCAGGGCGAAGACGGCCGCCGAACTCAACCAGTTGAATGCGACTGCGCCCTATGATGCGCGGAAGGCGGCGGCGGATGCGCGGAAGGCGGAAGCCGAAGCCGTTGCCGCGCAGGCGAAGGTTGAGCAGTCGTCTCCTGAACAGCGCTCGCTCCAGGCCGCGCTTGCCAATGATGAAATCCTGGATGCCATCGCGGCGGCGAGAAACGATTCCTATGTCGGCGGCAGCGCCGGCCGGTGGGCGTCTCTACCCGCATTTTTCCAGCCGCAGAGCGCCATCAACCTGGCAGGCGCTCTGAACACCATCACGTCCCGCCTCACGCTGGACAAGTTGATGGAGTTGAAAGCGGCGTCGTCTCAGGGCGCGTCTGGGCTTGGCGCTCTTTCCGAAAAAGAGGGGGCGCTGCTGCGCGATAGCGTAGCGGCTCTCGGCCAAACGCAAGACCCCGCGCGCCTGCGGGACAATCTCGCCAAGGTGGAGCGTCACTATCGCCGAATGATGGCGCTCGCGAACGGCGAAGACTTCCGAAAGCCGGAAATCGCTGAACGATATGGCATCGTTAGCGAGGATGACCTGAGGAAGCGCGACGATCGCGACGCGCTGGGTTTCGCGAATGGAGGAAACCGCACCGAGCCTGATCCGGCGCTACGCGGCGTCAATGCGCACGTGCGCGGCATGATCGGGCAGGGGCGGCCTGCGAAGGAGATCGCGGGCTACCTGAATGCGGTTCAGCCCGGTCTTGGCGACAAAATGGCGGGCGATCTGGATCGCGCCGTGGCTTTCCGGGCGCAGCATCCCGATGTGCCGTTGTCGCGCTATCCAGTGTCTCTTGAAAATCGCTCGGTGCCGATGAGTAGCACACGGCAGTTGGTGAATAAGGCTGCACAGGGGCCGATGGGCGCCTATGCGATGAACGCGGGTGATGCGGTCACACTCGGCACGCTCGACAATCTGATGGGCAATCCAACCCTCGCCCGCGCCGGTATGGACACGATCCGTCGCGACAATCCGGTGTCGTCACTGCTCGGCACGCTGTCGGGTGGCGCGTTGGGCGTCGCCGGCATCGAGTCGGGCCTTGCGGGGGCGGGTATCCGGGCCGGGGTTGGCGCGCTCGCGCCACGCGCCTTGACGGCCGACGCGCTCTACGGCGCGGGTTATGGCGCAGGCTCCGCCGACGAGGGGAGCCGAGGCCTCGGAGCGCTGTCGGGTGCGCTCGTTGGCGCGGCGGGGGGAACCTTGGGCCGCAAGGCGGCGTCGGCGCTTGGAGGGGCCTTCACGGGCATTCGCGATCCTGACGTGCAATTCCTGCGCGAGCGCAACGTTCCACTCACGGTGGGGCAGATGGTCGGCGGCGCGGCCAAGGCACGCGAGGACCGGCTTGCGGGATTCGGCGGCATCGGCGACCGGATCGGCGCGCGGCGGCTGGAAGGGATGCAAGGATTCAACCGCGCAGCGTTCGACGAAGGGCTGGCGCCTGTCGGCGCGCGGGTCGGCAATGTGGGCGAACTCGGCACCGAACAGGCGCAGGGCGCTGTGTCCGATGCCTATCGCCGCGCGTTGTCTGGCCCGGATTTCATTCCCGACCAGCCGTTCGTCAATCAATATGGCTCCGCCGTGCGATCCGGTTCCGCGATTCCGGGGCTTGGAAACAAGGTTCGCTACACGATGGTGGATGAGGCGGGTGATCTCATCAATGGGCCGGCGATCTCGGGCGAAGCATTCCAGGACCTTGATCGCCTGCTCGCCAATCGGGCGGCTGGGTTCCGCAAGCAATATTCGTCGGGGCAGGAGGTGCTAGGCGATAAGGCAGAGGACGCCTTGCGAGCCGGATCGGACGCCCTGTCTGGCCTTGTCGAGCGTCAGCGCCCCTCAGCGCTGGCCGGCTATCAGGCCGCGAAGCGCGCTTATGGCAACACGCAAATCCTGAACGATGCGGTGATCGCAGCGCGCAATACCGGTGGACTGTTCACCCCGGCGCAGCTCGGCAATTCGGTGATCGCGAACACCAAGCGGTTTGGCGGCAAGGCAAAAGCCGCATCAACTGATCGCCCGTTCTTTGATCTCCAACGTGCGGGCCAGAATGTGTTGCCGTCGAAGATCCCCGACAGCGGAACGGCTGGCCGGATCGAGGAAGGCGGGGGCCTTTACGCAGCGCTGCGGCGAATGACGCGCAATACACTGGCGGCTCCGCTCTATGCGGAAAGCACGCAGCCGGTGCTGGCGGCGGCATTGCTCGACCGGCCCGATATTGCCGTCAATCTCGGAGGGCAAATCAGGCGGCTGGCGCGCCCGGCTGGCATGTTCGCGAACCCGCTCGCGCTCAGCTATTACGGGAGCGGCAACTGAATGCCGAAGCGGCCCCAAAGGACAGCGAGCAACACCCCATACACCGGCGGCACGATCAGCGCGCTCCACACCACGATCTCCGCGATCCGCAATCGCGTGTCTGTCCAGAACCCAGCGTTGCGAATGTGAGCGGGAAGGGCGCGCCGCTTTGGCTTGTAGCGCTCGTAATAGGCTTCGCGCGCCCAACTGCCGATGCCGCCGCCTAGCGCGGCGACGAAGATGATCCACAAGCTATTGGACGCCATCCCCGCCCCATAGCCGAAACGAGTGGGCGCGGCAATTCGGGGCCGCCCTTTCGCTTGGCGCGCGCCGCACCCTCTGTTATAACCCAGGCACGCGCCCAGCCGGCACCGCCGCGCAGCCGTTTTCCCGAATCCCGCGAAAACAGGCAGGCGCATGGCTTCTACCGACGATTGGTCCACGAACGCACCCGAGAACACCGAAGTCGGTGGCGTTTTCATCGGTGAGCAATGCCCGCCCGGCAATCTGAACAACATGGGCCGCGCCATCATGGCGGAGGCCAAGGCGAAGTTCGATTCCACCGATCAGCGGCTAGAAGCAATCGAAGACAATGTTGATCCCACGCTGCTGGCTCTCGCTGCGCTCGTCGGGCAGGAAAATACGTTTCCCTATTTCACCGGCGAGGATCAGGCGGGGCTCGCTGCGCTGACGCCGTTCGCGCGGACGCTGCTTGACGATCCCGACGCCGCATCAGCCGCCGCCACGATCGGCGCGGTTCGTGTCACCGCCTCCAGCATCGCGGCCAATGGCTATCTGGCGCTCGACATCTCTGGAACGCCGTTCGTTATTCAGTGGGGTTCCGTTTCCTGCCCGGACGGCACCGCAAGCTTTAATTTCCCACGCGCCTTCTCCTCCTTCTCGCGGGTCGTCATCAGCGGTGGCTCCTCGTCGGCGTCGCAGCAGAACGGCCCGTTCATCATTTCATCCGGCACGGCCAGCTTCGCGGTGAACTCGCATTTGGCATGTACGGGCTATTGGATCGCGGTGGGGCGCTGACATGCGGAAATATTTTGATACGATCCTCGATCCGCGCGGCGAGCCTGTCGAGAAGGCCGAAATCCGCGTGACCGATGCCAATGGTGCGCAGGTCCAGCTTTATTCGGACAATGCCGGCGCCAAGATCGGCCAGCCGGTGCTGACCAACAAGCTGGGCTATTTCGAATTCTTCGTCGGCGACGGCATCTACACGTTCGACATTCGCTACAGTGGCGCGCCGACGCGGCTCGTTAACAGCGTCGAGATCTATCAGGATTCGAGTCAGGCCGCCGACATTGCCCAGCTCAAGGAAGATGTTGCGCTTCTGAAAACCGCGCTGCCGACGCTGCCGGGCGCAACCGCGCTGATCGTGGGCGATCGATCGGTCATGGCGAACATTGTCGATCAGCCGAACGGACAGCCGGTTTATCTGACCGAATCCGGGCGCGAAGGCAGCTTCGTCTGGCGGCTGGGGGATTATAGCGCGCAGGTTGCGGCTGATCCCGATCAGGACTTCTATGTGGAGGCCGATGCGGTAGGCGCGGACACAGGCGCCTGGGTGCGGTCCTACGATGTTGCTCCGTTCCTCTCCGCCCCCACCGGCTCCTCGCTGATCGGCTTCACCCAGTCGATCACGGGCGCAGTTGCCCGCACGGTCCAGGATAAGGATCGCGATGTCATCTCGGTGATGGACTTCATCCCTGAGGCGGAGCGCGCTGCGATCCGCAATCATACCTCTACCTATGACTGCACGGACGCCTTCAACGCCGCCTTGGAGGCCGATGCGGCGCATTCCGGCAACGACACCGTTCTGAAGCGCAAGGTGGTTGTTCCGCACGGAACCTATGTGCTCGGGACGGCCGATGCAGCCAACCCGAACGGCAAGACCGTCTACGTCCGCAAGGGCCAGCATCTCTCAGGCGAGGGCGTCGGCTGCTATCTCAACTGCCTCGGCGCGAACACGAATACGGTGCCAGTCATCCAGCTCGGCCCGGGTGAGGGCGGCGTCGATCCCGGCGGCCTCGGTGCACAGATATCGGGTTTCTGGGTGCAGGGCGGCCCGGCTGGTGCCGGCGTGGTGGATACGACGGGACAGCCCGGATGGTGGATCGACCACATGTTCTTCACCTCGTGCGGCATCGGCGTGCTGGCGGGCGGCGGCGATGGCCTGCTCTCCAATTGCCAGTTCGATGAGGGGCTTACCGGCATTTTCCTGAGCGAAGCAGGAAACGTGACGATCTGGGGCTGCAACTTCTACAACAATAACTACGGTGTCCGTGTCGTGGATAGCCGTGACGTAGAGATCAACGGCAACCATTTCGAATATCAGAAATATAACTCGATACTTGTCGGTTCTGGGGATGCGCCTTCTTCTGGCGGAAAAGGCATAGCCATCAGGGGCAATTCGTTCCTCCTGAACGAACAGCATGAAACCTTCACCGGTTTCATCGCGCTGGGTTGCCAGAATACCGAAGTCGAGGTTTTGGGTGGCAACACGTTCCGCAATTGCGCGGGGGCGGCGATCAGATGCGTTACCGGCCCCGGCAACAAGCTGCTGATCCAGGATGCCCTGTTCGACGGCAAGAAGACCTTCGACGACTACACTCAGTCCACGACGATGATCGGCGTTGATGCGTCCAATATGGACGTGACGATCCGGGGGGCGGTGTTCCGTGATCTGCCCGGTCAGCCGGTGGTTGTGGGCGGCACGATCCTGACGCGGCTGGCCATGTCGGATTGCTCCTTCGTTGGCAACACGGGCGGCACGACAGAGATCAGCATCACGAATACCTTCGTCGGATCGAGCGTAAACCTCTCGAATATCGAGGGTGATGACCGTCTGCTGTTCAACGCGCAGGCCGATACGCCCATTTCGGCACAGGGTCTCAAGCGCTGGCTGGACACGCCCGTAGTGGGTGACTCGCGCACATCGGTGAAAGTGCCTGTGCAGCAGTCGGCGGTGATCGCAACGGCGATCAAGGCCAACGCTGCGCCCTCCGGTGACGTGAACTACCGGAAATCTTCGCGGCTCGTATCGGTTTACGGTCAGGACAATGACGGATCGACTGCGGTCACGCAGGTTAACACCACAGAGGTCGCAGCCTTTCCGAATATTTCTGGCAATCCGGCGCTCCTCCCGAAATTGGATATCGACATCGAGATCGGATCGGTGGGCGGCGGTACGTCTGTCAACGGGCATCCCAATTCCGGCTATGTCGTGGTTTCGTGGCCTAATTCCTACGATTCCGTGACCTACGACGTGCAGTTGGAGGTCTAGGCGGATGAGCGACATTGTCGGCCTCATGCTAGCGGCAATGACCGGGGGCGGCAGCACGATCGTGGTGCAGATGGTCGCCGGATGGTGGCGCGCGCGTGGCGACAAATACAAGGTCGATGCGGAGATCGACGCGAGCCGGGGTCAACTGACGCTCGAATTGCTCAAGGCCGCCAGAGACGAAGCGGCGGCCGTGCGCAAGGAGACTGTTTCCATCCACGCCGTCCACCTGGAGGAGGCGCTGGACCATCTCCATGCAGTGCTGAACGCGGAGGGCGATGCGGAGCGCAGGGCGGCTGAACGCCGGGCGCGCGCCTTTCTACGCCGGATGCGACCGGGGATCGGCGATCTGCGCAATAACGCGCAGGCAGCGGAAAGCGCGCGGCGGCTGGCGAACGATATCGAGGGAAACGGCGGATGACCTTCGATCCTGACGACGAGGAGCCGTTCGACGAGTTCGCGGCCGGGATTCTGGGGGTGGCTCGTGTCTACGACGAGGCCGCGCGCGAGGAAGACGAGGAGGAGGGGGAATGACGCCGCGTGAGTTCATCGCCGGGTTCATCGGCGCACACGAAGGCGGCTTGTCGCTCGATCGCGCGGACAACGGCAATTACGCCAGTGGCAAGGCTGGCGTCGGACCGCTCATCGGCAGCAAATATGGCGTGACGGCGCAGGCGCTGGCGAAGCACCGAGGCGTGTCGGCCGCGAGCATCACGGCCGCGCAGATGGCCGCGCTAACAGTCGATGAGGCCGTCGATATTGGCATGTCGCTCTACTTCGAGGCTCCGGGCTTCAACCAGCTGCCGTGGAACCGCATCACCGCCAGCATTGTGGATAAGGCATGGGGCAGTGGCCCGAAGCAGGCCATCAAGCTGATGCAGCGCATGATCGGCGTTGCCGACGATGGCGTGATCGGACCCGTGACGATCCGCGCCTATGCCGACTGGCTGGAAGCAGAACCGGCGAAACAGTGGGCCGACGTGCGGATCGCGTTCGACACCTCGCTCAATCAGCCGCGCTTCATCAATGGGTGGAACAACCGAACGCGATCATTTCTGCCGGGGACCGCATGGTGGAAGGCGTGGGCATGATCCTCCCCCCTCCCAGCACCTTCGCGGAAGGACAGCGCGCCGTCGCGCTCTGGCTCATGTCGGCGGCCGGGGTGTTTTGCGGCATTGGCTTCGCGGGCGTGATCCTGCTGCTGTGGCTGGGCGGCTGGACGGTGGCGAGCGAGAGCCAGCGGATTATGGCCATATCGCTGATGGGAGCAGGGTTCCCGCTCGGCATGATTGCGGTCGTTCTGGCACTCGCGGTGGGCGGACCGGTGGGACGGTTCAAAGTGTCGGCCGGTAAGGAGGGCGCTTCCTTCGAAGCGGAGGACCGCGACCCGCCGAATGTGGTGACGACGACGAAGACTGAGGTGCAGCCGTGACTGATACCGTTTCCAGCATATCCGATGATCGGACCATCAACAACGTGATGCGTCATGCCTACCGCGTCCTGACGAACGAGGAAAAGGCGGCGATGCAGCGCATCAAAGATGATGGCCTCGCCTTTCATGACTTCATCGGAAGCCTCGGCCAAAGCCGGGAGTTGTCGCTGGCAAAAACCAAGATCGAGGAAGCCGTCATGTGGGCGGTCAAGCATCTCACGGCATGAGCCGCTATTTCTCCCGCCCCCGAGCGTGGCGTCCTTATATTGAGGATGGCACATTCGACAGCGATGCACCAATGGTGCCGTCGTTGAGCGTGTCCGAACATGAGGTTGCCGATACCGGCCTGCTTGATGTTCGCGGCGATCCCATCATGCGCGCGCCAAATCCCATGGGTTTTGGCCGGGACGGTGAGTGGTGATCCCCGGCGCCATCCTCACAACTCTCGGACGGCTCCCATGGCGCTGGATCGCTGTCGGTGCCGGGGTGCTGGGCGCGCTGTGGTTCGTCCACCATCGTGGCTATCATTCGGGCGTGGCTTCGCAAGCGCCGGTGATCGCCAGCCTCAACGCCACGATCGACAATGTTCGCGCCGCCACCGCGAAAGCGCAAGCCGATGACCTCGCGCACAAGCAGGCGATCGAGGCGCGCGACGCCCGGATCGCTCAGGAGAAAACCGATGCGCTTGAAAAGCAGCTTGCCGATGCTCGCGCTGCCGTTGCTGATTACATCCGCCTGCACGCCGCGCCCCCAGCCGATCCCGGTCGTGGCGGAGCAGCGGGTGTGTCCGGCGCTACCCCAGCCCCCGGCGCTGCTGATGGAGCCGGTGGAGAGGCCATCGTTCCTGCCGGCGACCTCCGCATCTGCGCGGGCGCCGTCGTGAAGGCGGAGGGTTGGCGGGATTGGTGGCGGGCTGTGTCAGAGGGGCCTCGCTGATGCTGGGCCTGTCTCTCTCCCTCTCGCTGGGTGCCCAGATCACGGGCAGCGGCTCCGGCCCCACGCCCCCCGACGATCCCGATCACCTCCTCCTCGAAGACGGCTCCGCGCTGCTCCTCGAAGACGGCTCGCTCATCCTGACGGAGTAGATTCATGGCAGATAAGGTCATTTCCGAACTCGACCGCGTCCTTCAAGTCGTCGGCACCGAGGATATCCCGGTCGCCCTCGATGGCGCGAACGGCAGGCTGAGCCCTTGGCAGATCGATTTTTACACGAGCCGGAATATTCAGGGCCGCCCGCTCAAGATCGCCTTCGCCGGTGACTCCATTGCGGAGCTGTTCGGCCAGTTAAAGACGGGCGGCCCGTTCTTCTGGAGCCAGGCTCGCAAGCCGCGCGGCTTGATCTTCCATAATGCGGACACCTCGGCGGGCGTCGTCGCTGTCTCGGGCTCGAAATCCGGCACGCTCAAGGGCGCGGGCGGCTCCACTGTCTACACGGCCGTCGACGGCACCGACATGAACACGTCGGCCATGATCGCGAAGCTGACCGCGTGGACGCCGGACGTGCTCATCATCGAGTCCGGCACCAACGACAGCAGCTATTCGCCTGACGATAGCTCGACCTTCCAGAACGTCCGCGCGGTGATAGAGGCGGTGGGTGCGCGCCATACGATCATCATCCCGATCCTGCCGCGCAATGGCTGGACGACGGCGGATTTCTCGCGCTCTTACAACAGCTTCATCCGCGCCTATGCGGCGGCGACGCCGGGCGTCCATGTCCTCGGCGTCGAGCATCTTTTTGCCGATTCCGCGCTGGGCGTGAAGGGCGGCGCGGGCGGTACGGCGGGCGATCCGACGATTGACGGCCTCCATCCTTCACTGACCTATGGCAAAGCGATGGAGCCGATGCTGTCGGACCTGCTCGACACGCTGGGCGTCCCGGCCATTCAGCCGCGCGCGATCACGGGCGGCGATGTCTATTCGTCCACGCGGCCGGGGCTCAATATCCTCGGCGTCGCGGGTGCGATGAGCGGGACCTTCGCGGGCGATTTCGTGACGGCCCCATGCGCGGGCGTCGTGCCCGAATATTCGTGGCAGCTCGGCGCCGCCGACAATAATGACGAGATGATCGCAACCGCCTCGAAATCCAGTTTCGACTTCGAGGGCAATACAGTTGATTCGATCAAGCTGGTGATTTCTGGCTCGGGCGCAATGACGGCGAACCGGCGCGTACACATGAACATGAGCACGACCTTGCCGGCCGGCACGCAGATCGATGGCGTGGCGCAGGCGCTCGTCAGGATCAGCAATCCGAGCGGCCTGCTCTGTGTCTCGCTGACGGTGGCGGGCTATATCGGGGGGGCATACAAGACCGTCCAGATGGGCGGCAATTTCAGCTTCACCGCCGCCGATCTGCTCCCAGGCGATCTCGACGAGGTCTGGCAATATATGATGCCGGGGCCGCTGCCGTTCGATCCCGAGACGTCGATCACCTTTTCCTTCGATATCTGGGGGCTTTCAGGCGAGACGGCCGGCGGCACGATCGAGGTGGCGCAGGTGGGCTACCACCAGCTCGCGCTCCCGGCGGCGGCGTGACCACCTGTCCGCATTGCGGCTATGACTATGACGCGCCACCCGAGCGGTGGACGCGTGGGCCGCTGGTAGCGCAACTGGAGCCGCCAGCGGTCTATTGCGGCGGGATCAGGCTCCCGCTCGTCCGCCAGCAGGCGGTGATCCTCGCGCACCTGGTGCGGCGCGGCGAGGCGAGCACGACGGCGCTTGAGGCGATCGCGGTC